>Ga0247736_10000011_pt1 | contig 294178 bp, 243 predicted proteins | sample UWRJL193509B2_FD_180935 | JGI IMG/M metagenome (GOLD analysis project Ga0247736, IMG submission 180935) | Plant litter microbial communities from Arlington Agricultural Research Station in Wisconsin, United States - UWRJ-L193-509B-2 | ecosystem: Environmental > Terrestrial > Plant litter >...
CTAGCCCCGCCGTAAACTGCTACCACATTAATACCTTTCTCGTATTTTGAGTAGTTTTTAAGTTCGTTGGTAATCTGTAAACAAAGTTCTCGTGTTGGCGATAAAACTAATGCTTGTGTATTTCTGTTGTCAGCATCAATTTTTTGAATTAGCGGAAAACCGAAAGCTGCCGTTTTCCCTGTCCCTGTCTGAGCCAACGCAACCATATCCGTGTCTTTTTCCAATAATAGGGGAATCGCTTTCTCCTGTACTTCTGACGGATTCTCAAATCCTAGATCTAAAATCGCCTTCAGTAACGATTCATTCAATCCTAATTGTTCAAATTTATTCATATGTATTTTTAAAATAGGGTGCAAAATTACTGTTAATTATTCAGATAAACTAATGCTATTTTAAGAATTGTATATTTGTTATGATTTGATTATCAAAAAGTTATGTTTACAGTAAAATCATTTTAATATTAAAACGAATAAAACCGGAAAAAATTTCGTCTTAAAATTTAAATTTTCGCCTTTAAAATGTTGTATTTTAAACAATTATTTTGCTGTGTTCAGGAAATCAATTAGTTGCTGAGTTGCTTTTGCGCGATGACTGATTTTATTCTTAATATCTGAAGATAATTCGGCAAAAGTTTCATTGTAATTTTCAGGCTGAAATATCGGGTCATATCCAAAACCATGATTTCCGGATTTATTCAAAGTAATTTTTCCTTTTGCAATTCCGGTAAAAAGATGTTGTTCGCCTTTTATATTTAAAGCAATAACGGTCTTGAACTGAGCGCTGCGATCTGATTTCTCTTCTAAAGCATCCAAAAGCTTATTCATGTTATCATCGGCATTTTTCTGTTCGCCGGCATATCTTGCAGAATAAACTCCGGGTTCACCATTTAAAGCCTGAACTTCTAAACCGGTATCATCGGCAAAACAATCATAACCGTATTTTTCGGTTACATAATTGGCTTTCAGGATTGCATTTCCTTCAATTGTATCTGCCGTTTCTGGAATTTCTTCGTGGCAGCCAATATCTTCTAAACTTAATAATTGGATAGATCCGTTAAGGATACTTTGAATTTCCTTGATTTTATTGAGATTGTTTGAAGCAAAAACCAGTTGCATAATAATAAGTTTTAGTGTTAGTAATTTGAAACACAAATTTAGAATTCTTATATTTGATAGTTACCCAAAAAATAAAATAAATGGAGATATCCGCACTATATAAAAAAATAACACCTTTTGTCAGGCCCTATCGAAAAATGGTAATTGCCACCTTATTGCTTACTTTTTTAGGTTCTTTTGCAGCGCAGGTAAATGCTTTAATATTAAAATACACAGTAGATTCTATCAGTACTTTGATGGTAGCACATGAACCATTATCAAAAGGGTTTCATTTATTAGGAATTATTAGTATTGTATTGCTTTCTAAAGAGTTGGTTTATTCGATAGTGCAGTTTGGACAGAAATTTTATGGAGAAAAGCTACGAATTTTTATAACCAGAGATATTTCTCAATCCATAGTAGAAAAAATACTTACTTACAGAATGGAGTTTTATACTTCGAATGAAAATGAAAGTGGAAAACTTCAAACCAGAATCGATCTCGGAATTAGCAGTTTAACAAGATTGGTTCAGAATTTCTTTATTGATATTTTGCCTTTGTTTGCCAATTCTTTTGTAGCGTTGGTTATTATGTTTTATGCAAATGTTTACGTTGGTTTGGTGAGTTTGTGTATTATTCCAATTTATTTTTATGTGAGTCAGCTTCAGGCCAGAAAACTAAGCGGTTTTAGAAGAAGAATGCGAAATTACAGAGAAACGAAAAACAACGGAATCATAAGTTTAATCGAATCCATCACCGTTATTAAATCGTTTGTCAGAGAGCCAATGGAAGCTGAAAGGCATCAGAAAATTCAGTTTGAAATGACCGAAAATCAACTGGAAACCAGAAAAACAAGTTTTATTTTTGAAAGTATTAAAGGTTTTATCGAACAGATAGGAGTTGTAATTATCATTATTCTTACGGCTTATTTTGTTTTGAATAATACAATGACAATTGGTGCCATAATGTTTCATATTATGCTGTTTAACAACGTTTCATCTCCCATTAGACAATTGCATCGCATTTATGATGAAGTCAATGATGCCCTGATTTATTCTGAAGGATTTTTTGACATTTTAGAATCTGAGAAAGAAAAAGAAACCAGCGGAAATTACATTCCTGAAAAAATTAAAGGATTAATAGAAGTAAAAAATGTTGATTTTGTTTACCCAAACGGAACAAAAGCACTTTCGGATGTGAGTTTTAAGATAAGGCCAAACGAAAATACTGCCTTGGTTGGTTTAAGCGGTGCCGGAAAAAGTACGATTATCAATTTGCTGGATAAATTTTACCTGCCATCGGCCGGACATATATATTTAGACGGAGTAGATTTAAACGATTATGATACTGATTTCCTTCGCAAGAACATTGGATTGGTTTTACAAAAGAATCATATTTTTAAAGGTACAATTGCCGAAAATATTCTCTACGGAAATCCGGATGCTTCAAAATATGAAATCATAGAAGCTGCCAAACAGGCTTACATTCATGAACAGGTTATGCAATTGCCAAATGGTTACGATTCTGATGCCCATTTACTTTCAGGTGGACAGCAACAACGAATTGCGATTGCGAGATTATTTTTGAAAAACCCACCCATTATTTTTTTAGATGAACCCACGGCAAGTTTGGATGCAATCGCAACAGAGCAAATCAAAAAATCACTGGACGCCATCAAAAAAGACAGAACCGTAATTATTATTTCCCACAGTATTTCGCAAATTATTGATGCTTCACACATTATTGTTTTAGAACAGGGAAGATGTGTCGAGCAGGGAACTCATGACGAATTGTATGACAATAAAGATGCGTACTATCATATTTTTATGGCAATGGCGAATAGTTTAAATATTGATAAAATTACTCAGACGTTTGATTAAGATATCTAAAATTTTTACGCATCGACATCTTTGTCAAAGTTTTAAACTTTGACAAAGAGCAAGATAAACACAGAAAAAAATCCTTTGATAGTACTTTTTTAGGTAGACAAAAATACAAAGATGCGGATACGTCTGCTTTATTTTATAAATTTATTGATTACAGACATCAACAATCTTTTCTATCTAAATTAATAACCACATGAGTACAAAATTTACCGCCTTAATTTTACTATTATTACTATTCAGAAATACAGGCTATTCTCAAACAAAACAATCATTTAATATCAAGAAGCAATTAGAATATTGTGCTGAACAAGCTTCCAAAACCTTAAAAGTAATCCCAGATGATGGAACTTCGCCAAGAACAGTTCCTAATGGAAGCAAAGATTGGAAATTTGTCAATTATAAAGACTGGACAAGTGGTTTCTGGCCCGGAGAATTATGGTATTTGTATGAAGCAACCGGAGATGAAAAATGGAAAAAAGAAGCCGATAAATTCAGTCAGTTTTTAAAACCTTTATCTTTGAGTAAAGCAAATGACCATGATTTAGGTTTTCAGATTTTTAATAGTTTTGGAAACGGTTATCGCCTGACAAAAAATCCTGAATACAAAGATGTAATCCTTAAAACTGCCGATACACTGGCGACGCTTTTTAATCCAAAAGTGGGGACAATTCAGTCCTGGCCTCATAATAAATTTGGCGGACACAATACTATTATCGATAATATGATGAATTTAGAATTGCTTTTTTGGGCGTCTAAAAACGGCGGAAATAAAAAGCTTTACAATATCGCCGTAAAACATGCCGAGACAACGATGAATAATCATTTCAGACCTGATTATTCGTCTTATCATGTTGTAATTTATGATTATGAAACGGGTAAAAAAATAAAAGGAAGAACCGCACAAGGCTACAGTGATGATAGTATGTGGGCGAGAGGTCAGGCGTGGGCAATTTATGGTTTTACAATGACTTACAGAGAAACAAAAGATACTAAATTTTTAGATTTTGCACATAAATTAGCGCGTGTTTATCTGGATAAATTAACGACAGAAGATCTTATTCCGTATTGGGATTTTAATGCGCCAAATATTCCAAATGAGCCCAGAGATGCTTCAGCGGCGGCAATTGTATCTTCGGCATTGATTGAATTAAGTTCTTATACAAAAGATAAAAGCCTGAAAAAAGAATATCTTGCAAAAGCTAAAAAGATGATCGTTTCATTATCAGATAATTATCAGAGTGATGATATAAATTCAGCCTTTTTACTGCATTCAACCGGGCACAAACCCGCAGGAAGTGAAATCGACTGCTCAATAAATTATGCCGATTATTATTATCTTGAGGCACTTTTAAGACTTCAAAAACTAAAATAAATATAATTATGATTAAGAAAATAACTCAGGTTTCGTTTACTTTAATTTTGGTATTACTGCTTGTAAGCTGTAAAAACACGAAACAAAAGCTTCAGGAATATGTTCAGACTTATAATAGTACCGCTGCAAGTTTTAAAGCTGAAAATGTAACCCTTACTACTGCAAGAGGTTATATCAACGATAATAAAATTGAATTGCGATTTGAAACTGATTTAGAGCAAAATGAAATTAATAAATCACAAGCTTTAAAAAGATTTCCTGAATTGCTAAAAGAGATACTAAACAAGGACAAGAGTTTAAAAGAATTGGTTGCTGAAGGTGTGCAATTTGATGTTTATTATTTAGCTGACGATAATACTGTTTTTGTAAAAGAAGTACTAAACGCTGAAACTATGCCGGATTTTATTAAATAATAATCCATTGACGATAAATATTTTTAAAAATTCAAAAGCCTGATAAATTTTTTTATTGGGCTTTTTTGTTTCAGTTAAAACTAGATAATGCGGTTTGGTTTTGTAGTAATTTATTTGCAGTCAAACAATTACGTTTTTATTTTTTGACAAGTAATGTTGTTTTTGTGTGTAAAGTTCATTATGTTTGAGTTAAAAATTAACCAAAAACCGAAAAAATTATGAAAAAAATTACCCAAATCGCATTTGCTTTTGCTGTTGTATTGTTGTTGGTAAGCTGTAAAAATACCAAACAAAAAATTCAGGAACATGTAAGTACTTATAACAATTCATCTTCAATAAAAGGCCATGGAGTTACAAGTACAAGTGCTAAAGCATTTTTAAATGATAACAAAATTGAGATTAGAATTGAAACTAATTTAGAAGAAAACGACGAAAACAAATTAACGTACAAAGAGTCATTTCCGGATTTATTAAAAGAAATGGTTAAAAACGATCAAATTTCTAAAGCATTAATTGATGAAGGAGTAACTTTTGATGTTTACTTTTTAGCCTATAATAATGCGATTCTGGCTCAGCAATTAGTTGGTAAAGAAGAGGTAGCGGCTTTAGAAAATAATAGCAGTGCAGGAGATCATAAAGAAACTGCAAAACTGTAATTAATATGTTTTTGAAAGCAAAAAAAAGCCTCTTTATATGGTTAAAGAGGCTTTTTGTTTTTAATGTTTGTTGTTTACATTCGTTAAGATATCAGGAAAGTAGTTGTCTGATAAATTAGCAAACTCATCACCACGCATGAAAATATTAACGTCTACATCGCTAAAACTTTTTTTGCCGGCAGCGGCTAAAAGTTCATTGGCAGAATGCAAAGTATTTTTATGGAAGTGATACACGCGATCAGATTTATCGGTGACAACCAAACCTTTCATCAGCATTTTGTTTTGAGTTGCAACTCCTGTTGGACATTCGTTATTATGACAACGCAAAGCCTGAATACAGCCTAAAGAGAACATAAAGCCTCTGGCGCTATTGCACATATCTGCACCCAAAGCAACAGCATGCAAAATAGAATAACCGGAAATGATTTTTCCACTTCCTATAATGCGTACTTTATCCCGAATGTTTAAACTGATTAATGTTTTGTTTACAAAGATCAAAGCGGGTTCAAAAGGCATTCCAACGCCATCGGCAAATTCTAAGGGAGCTGCTCCGGTTCCGCCTTCAGCGCCGTCAACGGTTATGAAATCAGGATAAATATCTTCTGCAATCATTTCATGACAAATAGCTTCAAATTCTGCCGTGTTTCCAATACATAATTTAAATCCTATTGGTTTTCCGTTTGACAATGCACGCAATTGTGCAATAAAATGAACAAGTCCTTTACTGTCTGAAAAAGCGCCATGACCGGGAGGAGAAAGAATCATGGTATGAGGTTCAACACCTCTTATTTTGGCAATTTGTTCTGTATTTTTAGCAGCCGGAAGCACACCTCCGTGACCGGGTTTTGCACCTTGCGAAAGCTTAATCTCGATCATTTTCACATTCGGAAGATTGGCTTTTTCCGAGAATTTTTCAGGACTGAAATTTCCGTCTTTATCACGACATCCAAAATATCCTGTACCAATTTGCCAGGTAATATCGCCACCGCCGGCAAGATGAAATTCGGTTAAACCACCTTCTCCGGTATTTTGATAGAAGTTTCCTTTTTTGGCGCCAATATTTATGGCACGAACCGCATTTTCGCTAAGCGAACCAAAACTCATTGCCGAAACATTAAATAACGAAGCAAGATAAGGTTGTTTACAATCTTTTCCGCCCACTAATACACGCGGTAATTCTTCATTAACTTTTGCCGGAAAAATAGAATGTTTTATTCCTTCGTAACTATCATGATTTAGATTCAATTGCGTTCCAAAAGGTGTACTTGAATCGATATTTTTTGCTCTTTGATATACCAAGGAACGCTGATTTCTGGAAAACGGTTTTCCATCAGTAGATCTTTCGATAAAATATTGCTGAATTTCTGGTGCAATCATTTCAAATAAATACCTGAAATATCCTAAAACAGGAAAATTTCTTAAAATAGCATGCTTTTTTTGAGATGCGTTATACGCGCCAACAGCTAATAATATTGGCAGGATAATGACAAGTAAAAAACCTCGTTCAGTATAATAATATAGTGCTGAAACAATTAGAAACAATAAGAATCCGTAGATAAAGAATTTTTTTCTCATGTTTTTAAAAAAAAATTAAATGGTAATAAAGTAATAATTAATTATATCGTAATCGAACATACACATGTTTGATTCCTTTTTTATCTGATTCTCTTTCATCAATTTCAAGAATATCAGTTAGGGATTTTAACATTGGCGTAAGCTTAGAAAAGCCGTAATTTCTAGGGTCAAATTCGGGTTTTTTCTTTACGATTAAATTTCCAACATCGCCCAAAAATGCCCAGCCATCATCGTCTTCAATGTCTTCGATAGTAGCTTCAATAAGTTCGATAGTTTGTTTGTCAATTTTATGCAATGCTTTTTCTGCAGGTTTTTCAACAGGTTTTTTAGCGTCAGCAGTAGCTTTTGGTTTTTTCTTCTGGATTGCGCCATCTAAAACCTCAATATAAATGAATCGGTCACAGGCAACTATAAAAGAATTTGGCGTTTTCTTTTCACCAATTCCAATAACTTTCATTCCAGATTCTCTTAACCGAATAGCTAAACGGGTAAAATCACTATCGCTTGAAACAATACAAAATCCGTCTAATTTTCCCGAATAAAGCAAATCCATTGCATCGATGATCAGTGCAGAATCTGAGGAATTCTTACCTACAGTATAACTATATTGCTGAATAGGAGTAATGGCATGCTCGAGTAAAACGCCTTTCCAGCCATTTGAGTTTGGCTTCGTCCAGTCTGCATAAATACGTTTGGTTGTTGGTGTTCCAAATTTTGCAATTTCTTCCATCATTCCTTTTACGTTGCTGTACGGAACGTTGTCGGCATCAATAAGAACGGCTAGTTTTAAATCTTTAGAGTTATTACTTAAAGGCATCATTTACATGTTAGAAAAATTAGATACTTCCAAAGGTAAAACTAAAATTCGTTTTTTACAGAGTTGAACAGAAATAAGTCTTTTTTGAACAATAAATTATTTTGGTTATAAATAAGATATTTTTTATAAAAATTAATTAAGGATAAATTTGTCTTTTAATATAGTTTCAATATATTTGTAAAGAATTTAATCAAGTTTATATGTTTTCAAAAGCGTGCGAGTACGGCATTCGGGCTTCTATATTTATTGCCACCAAATCTTCAAAAGGAATTCGGGTTGGAATAAAAGATGTAGCAAAAGAAATCGATTCACCAGAACCTTTTACGGCCAAAATAATGCAGATTTTAACCAAAAACGGCATTATAGTTTCTGCAAAAGGCGTTGGAGGAGGTTTTGAAGTTTCTAATGAAGCCGTAAAAAACATAAAATTGATTCAGATTGTAGATGCGATTGACGGAAATGCGATTTACAAAGTTTGTGGAATTGGGTTAAAAGAATGTTCTGAAACGCATCCTTGTCCGGTTCATAATGAATTTAAAAAAATACGGGAACTTCTTTTGGCAATGCTAACCAATACAACTTTAGAAGAGTTGGCATTAGGTGTAAATTCCGGAGATTTTCATCTTAAAATATTAAATATAAGCGAATAAAATTTTATAATTTAAATACTTGACAATGAATAAAAGAATACAAATTTCGATGGTTGTGCTAATGGGATTTTTAGCAATAACTTCTTGCGGAAAAAAAGAAACTGCACCAACTGAAGAAGCAACAGAAATAAATGGAACTTCGACAGAAGGAGAAGCGGCTCCGGCAACTGCAGAAAACGTATTGGTAATTGAAGGAAATGATCAAATGCAGTTTAGTACAAATGAACTAAAAGCTGTTGCAGGAAAACCAATAACACTTACTTTAAAACACGTTGGTAAAATTCCAAAAGAAGCGATGGGTCACAATTTGGTTATTTTACAGGAAGGTACAGATGAAGCTGCTTTTGCAACCAAAGCAATGAATGCTAAGGATACAGACTATATTCCGGCTTCTGAAAAAGCATCAATTGTGGCACATACTAAATTGCTTGGCGGAGGAGAACAGGATACGATCGAATTTATAATTGATAAAAAAGGAACATATAACTTTTTGTGTACTTTTCCAGGGCATTTTGCTATGATGAAAGGTGTTCTTATTGTAGAATAAAAACCAAAACTCTAATGCTTTTATAGGTTAGAGTTTTTTAATAAACCAATAAAAGATAATTTTATCTTTTATTGTAATTCAATTAACGATAATTTTAAATAAAAATGGAAAATTTAAAGAATAAAACAGTTGGATCATTTGTAGCTCAGGATTTTAGAACGGCTGCAGTTTTTACAAAATATCAAATCGATTTTTGCTGTAAAGGAAACAGAACTATTACAGAAGTTTGTGAAAAACAAGATATTGACTCAGATGTATTAATGCAAAATGTATTTGATGTATTACAATCTGAAAATGACAGTACAATAGATTTTAATTCATGGCCTTTAGATTTAATGGTAGATTATATCGAAAAAACACACCATCGTTATGTCGAAGAAAAAACACCAATACTAAAGCAGTTTTTAGATAAATTATGCAATGTTCATGGAGCAGTGCATCCGGAATTGTTTAAAATAAATGAACTGTTTACCGCAGGTGCCGGAGAATTATCTCAACATATGAAAAAGGAAGAATTAATGTTGTTTCCGTTTATCAAGCGAATGGTAAAAACGAAAGAAACTAACGGAATTTTAACTCAGCCTTCTTTTGGAACAGTTTCAAATCCAATCGCGATGATGATGGCAGAGCATGAAAATGAAGGAGATCGTTTTAGCGAAATTGCAAAACTGACCAATAACTATAATGCGCCAAGCGACGGATGTACGACTTATAAAGTAACATTTGCGATGTTGAAAGAGTTTGAAGAAGATTTGCATAAACATATTCACCTTGAAAATAATATCTTGTTTCCAAAGGCAGTGATTCTGGAAGAAGAGTTTGCATAAACGCTAATTTATAAATGAATGCACCAACTAATTATATGAATTATTGGTGCATTTTTTATTTTAAAAAAATGAAAATATTGCTTAAAATGAATTCTCAAAAAAGCTGTATAATTTGCTGTTTTCTAAACTTTCTCATAGCTTCGATTATGGGTTTGCTCATGCGTTTTTCCTATCTTTTTCCCTTAAATATAAATTACATTTATCTGCTTCATGCACATTCTCATGTTGCGATGTTAGGCTGGGTATATTTGATGATTTATGTTTTGATTGTTCATTTTTTTATTCCGAAAAATAAAAGAGAAAAACCCATTTACAATCAATTATTCTGGTGTACAGAATGCGCTGTAGTGGGAATGATGGTTGCTTTTCCTTTACAGGGATATGCTTTGTTTTCGATTCTTTTTTCTACTGCTCATATTTTATTGAGTTATATTTTTTGCCGGCTTGTCTGGAAAGATAGTCCTCCCGCTAAAACAGGCAGTCAAAAACTTTTATTAACCGCTTTTTTATTTATGGTTTTCTCCACTTTTGGAGTTTGGTGTCTAGGTCCGGCAATAAACACACTTGGCAAGCAAAGTGCTTTTTATCAAATTGCGATTCAGTTTTTCCTTCATTTTCAATTTAACGGCTGGTTTTTAATAGCAGTTTTAGCTTTGTTTTTAAAACAGTTTACAGAGGAAATTGACTTAAAAAAGTTTAATATATTTTTGATTTTGGTAATTTTCTCCACTTTGCTAACAGTTGCATTTCCCATTAGCTGGTATGTTGCCAGGGAAGCAATGAAATGGATCAATACTTTTGGAGTTTTACTGCAGCTTTTGGCCTGGGTATATTTCTACAGAATGTTGAAACCTCAAATAAAGGCTTTTAAGGCAAGTTTAGATGCAATAGCCAAAATAGTGTATGGTTTGGCAGTAAGTTCTTTGTTGCTCAAAATAAGCATTCAGTTATTGGTTTTATTCCCTGATCTTGCCGAAACTTCACATCAGGTGAGAAATTTTGTAGTTGGATTTATTCACTTAACGTCTTTAGGTGTTATAACCGGATTTTTATTTGGGATATTAATTCAGAATAAAATGCTTTCAAGTCAATGTTATTTGCTTCGTTATGGGATAAAGTGTTTTATTTTGGGATTCGCAGCTACTGAAATTTTGCTTTTTCTTCAAGGGATATTTTTTTATTCGGATAAAGGAAAACTTCCAGGTTACTATGAAGCTATTTTTGTAATGAGTCTTTTGATTGTATTGGGATTAATTCTGATTTTAATTTCATTATTAAACAAAAAACAAGAGTCAATTAATTAAAATCTTCCCTTGTTTTCTTTCTACAAATTAACCTATTTAATTTTTTTAGCTTCGTCGTTGATTGCTGCTACAGTTTTTTCATTGTTTACTCCCAAACCTTCTTGTTGAAAGACCAATTCACCTTCGGAATTAAAAACACTTATAATATTAGAATGGGTAAAATCTAGCGGAGATATTTTTTTATAATTTACAGCAAGTACTGCGGCAAATTCGCGCGTGTTTTCTTCTGTAGAACGAAGAAAAATCCACGGATCGGCATTCATTTTATTGGCAATGGCAAACGATTTTAATTTTTTAGGAGTATCTGTTTTTGGATCAATGCTTACCAGAATAAGTTTTACATTTTTTTTAGTTTCTTTACCCAGTTTGGTTTCAATGTTTCTCATGTCTGCAACTAATCTGGGGCAAGCGGCTTTACACGAAGTATAAATCATTACCATAACCAGAACTTTTCCTTTCAGACTTTTGAGCTCAATGTTTTTTCCATCCTGATTGGTCCACTGTGATGGTAAATTGTAGATAGATAAGTCACTGATTTCTTTGCTTTCAGCAGCTTTCTGAATTTGTTCTTTTGTATCATCTTTACAGCTTTGTAATGTCAAAAGAAGAACAAAGAATGCAATTATATTTTTTTTCATTTTAAGTGTAATTAAAGTTGTTTTGTACTGGCACATCGAAATCCTAAATTTCTTGTTGAATAGTTTGCTTTAAGACTTCCTCTAAAAGCATATCGCATAAAAGCTGCATAATCCATCAAATCAGTTGCGTTTACTGATGCTCCTCCGCAAAAAAGGTTCTTGTCTTCGCTTTTGTCTTTTCGGGATTCTCCTGATAAAAAAATGCTGTTAAAATCTGCCGTCCATTCCCAAACTAAACCGTGCATGTCATAAACGCCCCAGTAATTTTTGAAGGTTTTTCCAATCGCATTTTCATATGTTTTTGATTTTTCATACCACGACAAAATGTATTTATTGAATTCTGACTTGGTTCTGGCATCGATTTTTTTTTCATCGGCCATAGCCACATATTCCCATTCATCCATTGTGGGCAAACGTTTTCCCAGACACTCACAATATTTTTTTGCGGCAAACCATGAAACGTTGGTTACAGGCGATTTGGGATTTACATTTCCAAAATCAAAATCACTTTTCCAATATTGCAGGTAGCTTTTATCAGCAAAAATTCCTTTTATTGCGGATTTACTAAGATTGGTATTCTTTCGAATAAAACTTAAATATTCGCTATTGGTAACAGGGTAAACATCTATAAAAAAAGATTTTACAAGAATAGGATTTTTTGATGTTGCTCCATAAAGAGGGACAAAAAATCCCTCTTTTATTGGAACCATTATCGATTCCTGCGCTCTTAAGAATCCAATCTGAGCCAGGAAAAGACAAATAATTAAAATGCTTTTTTGCATGTTAGTTTTTATGTTAGCGTTGAGCCTTAACCATTTCAGTGGTAATTTCTGTTTTATTATTTCCCCAACTGCTATAGATATACGTCATGACATTTGCGATTTCATCATCAGATAAATTTTGTGCCGGCATTATACTATTGTATTTTTTACCATTTACAGTAACTTCTCCGTTTAAACCGTGCAAAATTGTTTTGATAGCTCTTTTTGAATCTGCATTAAGGTAATCTGATTTTGCAAGAGGAGGAAAAGCGCCTGCAATACCTTGTCCGTCAGATTGGTGACAGGCAAAACAAGTTGTTCCGTAAATTTCTTTTCCAATCTTTATTTTATCTGCGACAGTTCTTATTGGAGTTGCAGATGCGACGGTCTTAGTTTCAGGCATTTTTTGAATAGTTCCGCCTTCCGGCAAATAAATTCCTTCCTGAATCGTTCCTGAATAAATGTTTTTATTTTCAGCTCCATCGACTTTTAATATTCCCAAAGCACCTTTATTGAAAGCTCTAAAAATAGAGTGATCCACTATGATGAAATTTCCCGGAGTTTCTACCTTAAAATCAACAATTGCAGATCCTCCTGCAGGAATCAGCGTAGTCTGAACATTTTTATTTATAAGGGCACCGCCTTCTACATGCACTTTATCAAAAATTTCACCAATAACATGAAAGGAAGAAACCAGATTAGGCCCGCCATTTCCAACAAACAAACGAACGGTTTCGCCTACTTTCGCGGTCAGTTCATTTCCGTTTGTCATAGAACCGACTTTTCCGTTAAAAACAACATAATCAGGAGTTTCTTTAACGGCCTTATTCATGTCAAACGTCTGAAGACCTTTGGCTCCATATTCACCTTGCGTATAAAAATCACCCTGCATTACATAATATTCTTTGTCTACTGGAGGAAGTCCGCCTTCTGGCTCGACCAAAATCAGGCCATACATTCCGTTGGCAATATGCATTCCAACAGGTGCAGTGGCACAATGGTAAACGTACAATCCGGGATTTATAACTTTGAAGCTAAAGATTTTTTCATGCCCCGGAGCTACTAATGATGATGTTGCGCCACCACCCGGACCCGTCACGGCATGTAAATCGATATTGTGAGGTAACTTATTATCAGGATGATTTTTTAAGTGAAATTCTACTTCGTCGCCTACACGCGTTCTGATAAAACTTCCCGGAACTGAGCCACCAAATGTCCAATACGTATATTTTACACCATCAGTCATCGTACCTTCCTGTTCCTTAATTTCCATATTTACTTTTAATTTCATGGCTGCTCTGTTGCCAATTGGCTTTGGTACGAGTGGCGGAGCAGTAAGTTCAGCATCCATTTGACCATCAGTCTTAATTGTAGTATAATCTTTCGACTCTTCGCTTTTTTTGCATGATGACAACACTATTGAAGTGCATAATGCACAAAAGAATAATTTTATAACAAGAAGCGTTATTTTTTGCTTTTTCATAACAATTGGTTTGATTTTAGTTTTAATTATGAAGTAAATTTAAAGGATGTATTTGTCTTTTATTATGATAAAAGTCATGTAATACTTACAATTAGCATATAAAATTTAATTGATATATCTTTAAGTTTCATAATCAAATCTTGCAAAAAAGTGCCTGTTAGCTTATAATTAGTGAGGTATATTTTCCTTTAGCTAATATTTTTTAATTAAAAATAAAAGGCTAACTCTATTTTAGAATAATAATCATTATTTTTGCACCCTGTATAAATAAAAATTATTACTTCAAAATATATTTATGGTAAAAGATTTATTCGAAAGAATTCAGAACAATAAAGGACCATTAGGAAAATGGGCTTCGCAAGCTGAGGGTTATTTTGTTTTCCCAAAATTAGAAGGTGAACTTGGTCCAAGAATGCAGTTTGGTGGAAAAAATATTTTAAATTGGAGTTTGAATGACTATTTAGGTCTTGCAAATCATCCAGAGGTTCGTCAGGCAGATATCGATGCAGCAACTCAATTTGGAGCAGCTTACCCGATGGGAGCCAGAATGATGTCTGGTCATACTAAATATCATGAGCAATTAGAAAATGAGTTGGCTGAGTTTGTAATGAAGCCTGCAGCTTATTTATTGAATTTTGGTTATCAGGGAATGGTGTCTACTATTGACGCTCTTGTTACTAAAAACGATATTATTGTATATGATGTAGATTCTCATGCTTGTATTATTGATGGTGTTCGTTTGCATATGGGTAAACGTTTTACTTACAAACACAATGATCTTGAAAGTATGGAGAAAAACCTTCAGCGTGCTACTAAAATGGCAACTGAAACTGGTGGTGGAATTTTATTTATTACCGAAGGTGTTTTTGGAATGCGTGGACAACAAGGAAAATTAAAAGAAATTGTTGCCTTAAAAGAAAAATACAACTTCCGTTTATTGGTTGATGATGCACACGGTTTTGGTACTCTTGGTAAAACAGGAGCCGGAGCAGGTGAGGAGCAGGGATGTCAGGACGGTATTGATGTTTACTTTTCTACTTTCGCAAAATCTATGGCTAATATTGGAGCTTTTATTGCTGCAGATAAAGATATTATCGATTATTTAAAATATAACTTACGTTCTCAAATGTTTGCAAAAGCATTACCAATGATTCAAACAATTGGTTCATTGAAACGTTTGGAGTTATTACGTAATCACCCTGAATTGAAAGATAAACTTTGGGAAAACGTAAATGCATTACAAAGCGGTTTACGTTCAAGGAATTTCAATATTGGAGATACAAATACTTGTGTAACACCAGTTTATTTAGAAGGAAGTGTACCAGAAGCAATGGTTATGGTGAACGATTTAAGAGAAAACTACGGTATTTTCTTGTCGATTGTAATATATCCGGTAATTCCAAAAGGAATTATTTTGTTGAGAATGATTCCAACAACATCACATACTTTATCTGATATTGATGAAACACTTACTGCTTTTGAAGCCATTCGTGAAAAATTAGAAAACGGAACATACAAAGAAATTGCAAGCAGAACTACAGTTGATTTAGATGCTTAATTTCTAAAATTGCTATTTCTTATATGGGAATTATATAAAAAATCCATTCGCTATGCGAATGGATTTTTTTTTATTTCAGGTTAACTTTATAGTGACTAATTATTTAAAATTAAGATTATGAAAAAAATATCAGCAATTGCAATAATGATTTTAACTGTTTTTATTTCCTGTAAAAAAGAAACAACGCTGCCGCCTCCGCAAATAGAGCCAAACGCTCCAAAAGAAGCAGAACTTGTTGAACCGGCAGGAGACCAGTGTTATGCCTCAAGACTTAACGGTAATATAGTTGCCTTGAGTTTTAATGTGAACTCACATCAGGAAGTAAACGGAAAGTTAAGTTATAATATCACAGGAAAAGATAAAAATGAAGGTACTTTAATCGGAAATATGAAAGGGGATACCTTAATTGCAGATTACACATTCAATTCTGAAGGGGTTTCTTCTGTTAGAGAAGTTGTTTTCCTGCAAAAAGACGGAACTCTTATCGAAGGATATGGAGATGTAGTTGATGCTAATGATAAAGTAAGTTTTAAAGATAAAAAGAAATTAAAATTTGATACAAAAAATACTTTGACCAAAGTTGATTGTGCTCAATAACAATAACAAAAAAAATTGTAAAAAAAGAAATCCCTCTGATTCGTCAGAGGGATTTCTTTATATAAACTGAAAACTGAGACTGAAAACCCTATTATAGGTATTTCAAATACGTTTTTCTCTGGCAGTGAATGATTGGATCAAAGTTTTTCCAAAGTAAATGTATCGCTGTATTTTCGGCTAATTCCGGAGTTCTGATACAAGTCTGAATTCCTTTTTCAGTGAAAGTTTTATAATATTCGTCAAAAATAATAGCCGTTACGCCTTTGTTTTGATAATCAGGATGAACTCCAATCAAGTAAAAAACAACATCTTTACTTTTCTTTCTCGCTTTCAGTAAATGAAGAAAACCAAACGGAAATAATTTACCTTTTGCTTTCTGTAAAGCTTCAGAAAAACTCGGCATTACAATACTGAATGCTACAAGTTTATCGTCTTTGTCCACTACAAACTTAATGTATTCAGGATTGATAAAACTGATGTATTTTTTCTTGAAATACTCTTTTTGAACATCAGATATTGCTACAAACGACGCTAACTTGGCGTATGATTCATTAAACAAATCAAACATTTTGTCAACATGCGGCATAATATCTTTTGTCTTGGTAAAAGTCAGCGATTTTAAACCGTATCTTTTTTTGATTAATTCCTGTGCTTTCAGGAAAAATTCAGGCTTAACATTAGAGAAAGGAAAAACACTTTCGATATATTCTTTTTCAATCTGAAAACCTAATTGCTCAAAATGAGTTACATAATAAGGATTATTGTACCAGGTAATCATGGTTCCCATTTGATCATAACCTTCTGTAAGAACGCCAACTTTATCTAAATTCGAAAATCCCATTGGACCTTCGGCATGTTCCAGATTGTGCTGCCTTCCTAATTCGTAAACCTTTTCAAGTAAGGCTTTTGTAACTTCGATATCGTCAATTACATCAAACCAGCCAAAACGAACTTTTCTTTTATGCTGATTATTTACTTCTGCCCAATTAATAATAGCTGTAATTCTTCCAACAATTTCATTGTCTTTGTAAGCCAGGTAAAAGTATGCTTCAGCATGATCAAAAGCAGGATTTTTAGTTTTGTCAAAAGACTCTAATTCATCTGCAATAATCGGCGGAACCCAGTACGGATTATCTTTGTATAACGAAAATGGAAATTTAATATATGCTGTTAATTCCTTTTTAGTTTTGGCTTCTTTAATTGTAATCATTAAGATTGGTATTGTAAAATCTCCTTTTATGCAGAGAAGTTGGTTATTAAATTCTTATTCGTATTTAGATTTACGTTTTCTTTCCTGTTCCTGAAAATCAGTTTCCTTTTTTGCTTTTCCTTTTGAATCCTTATCCTTTCCTTTTTTCTCTTTTCTGGCTTCTCTCTTAAATTCCATTTGTTTTTCTTTGTACTTTCCGTCATAACGCCACGAAACTCCAACTCCTCCATATAAAATAGAAGGTGTATTTTTAAAGTTTGTACTTACAGATGCATCAACCTGCAAGTTTGGGTTAATTAAGTAAGCCGCACCACCACGAACAATAGCATCGCTGTAGAAATCACTTTTATAGCCCTGATTTTCAATAAACCCAGACCATTTGTCATTAAATCCGTGTGTCAAAGTTAATACATATGCATAACTTGGGTAATCAGTTGTAATATAATCAGCAATAATATTAGTTACAAAAACCCATTTTCCGCCTCCAAAAACATTTTGCGTAATTAAAACTACTTTTGGAGAAATGCTTGATTCCGGAGAAAATGAATACGGATTATCAGCTCCTGTAAAGTTAGCTCCCGCAAATACCGAAACAGCCGGAATTAAGGAATGCCAGTCAAAACGATGATTGGCTTTATAGCTGTAAATGTTTTTTGTTTTTTCGTAGTTTTTAAAAGGATCGTAAATCAAATATTTAGCTCCTAAAACAGTTTGTCTGAAGTTGTTTTTTTTATAGCTTGTATACGGAGTATCAAAGTTTTCCATTTGATATTGCAAATCCAGCACAAATTCTAATTTTTCTAAAAAAGCGCCGTATCTAAAGGTTAAATCAGTTCCAAAACCGGTTGCATCATAATCTAATAAATCGTGTTTTTCTTTGATGCCATAGATTCCAATTTCTGCCTGAATTACTGATTTTCCAACTGCATAAGCAGACATCGTTTCTCCTGGTCGGTTGGAGTTTATAACGTCAGTGTATTGCGCAAAAAATAATTGCGGAGCAAAAAGAAAAAATGCAATAAGTAGGTAATTAAGTTTTAACATAAATCTGTTTTTGGGATTAAAAAGATATAACGCATTTCAAATGTACATATTTTATTATTTATTTAAGATTCATATTTTAATTTTAAACAATTGATTTATTAATTTTGGAAAAAAATTATATGATCATGCAAGAAGCATCTTTTTCAGGTTTAATAAAAGCCATTGTTTACATGATAGCATTTTATTATATTTTTAAATTTTTAGCCAAAATCTTTTTGCCTGTATTGGTAAAAAAAGCGGTTGAAAAAGCAGGACAGAATTTTCAGAGACAACAACAATATACTCAGGATAATACCTGGCAAAAAACGCGTACTAATAATGATGAAATAATCATCAATACCGCTAATGCAAAAAATCCGCGCGAAACCAAAAAAGTCGGGGATTATGTTGATTACGAAGAAATAGATTAAGTTTGTGACCTAAATAATAGGAATCATCATTTAACCTAAACCAGCCAAAATTGAAAATAGTAAATAAGTTCTATCCGCATGCCCTTGTTATATTGGGCTTTATCCTCGTTTCTTTAATTTATTTTTACCCGGTTTTACAGGGAAAACAAATCTTCCAGTCCGATATTGCACAATATACCGGAATGGCAAAAGAGCAAAATAATTTTAGAGCCACAGAACATGCCGAACCTTATTGGACAAACTCAGCTTTTGGCGGAATGCCGACGTATCAGTTAGGAGCAAATTATCCAAACGATTATGTGGGTAAATTAGACGATGCCTTGCGTTTTTTACCACGTCCCGCAGATTATTTATTTTTATACTTCTTAGGTTTTTACGGATTATTATTAGTTTTAAAAACAGATCCGCTAAAAGCATTTATAGGCGCCATCGCGTTTGGTTTTTCTACTTATTTAATTATTATTCTTGGTGTTGGGCATAATGCAAAAGCGCATGCGATTGCCTATATGCCAGTTGTAATTGCCGGTTTTATACTGGTTTTTCAGAAAAAATACGTTTGGGGAGGTTTACTCACCATGTTTGCAGTAGCGTTGGAAGTGAATGCAAATCACTTTCAAATGACGTATTATCTACTGATATTTTTACTTATACTTTCAGGATATTTTGCTTTTCAATTTATTAAAGACAAAGAATATAAGCCGCTTTTAATTTCATTTGGAGTATTGGCTGTTGCCGGAATTTTTGCGATTGGTGCAAATGCCGGTAATTTGTTGGCAACGACGGAATATGCTAAGTTTAGTATACGAGATAAAAGCGAATTAACTTTTAATCCTGATGGATCCAAAAATTTAACTACTGCTGCAATGACCACAGATTATATTACAGAATATAGTTATGGTATTGCAGAAAGTTTAAACTTAATTGCTCCAAGAATTTTTGGAGGTTCCAGTCATGAAAATGTTGGTACTGATAGCCGTATGTATTCCTTTATGTTAGAACAGGGAGTTCCTTCTGATCAGGCACAGGATTTTGTATCAGCAATGCCCACTTATTGGGGAGATCAGCCAATAGTATCTGCACCAGCTTATATTGGGGTTGTGGTATTCTTTTTAGCTGTTTTAGCATTATTTATCGATGATAGAAAAATCAAATATGTATTTCTGGCAGGAGCTTTATTTACATTGATGCTTTCGTGGGGTAAAAATTTCTCGTTATTGACAGACTTTTTTATCGAATACATTCCAATGTATGATAAATTTAGAGCGGTGTCTTCTATTCAGGTAATTTTAGAATTGTGTTTTCCTGTTTTGGCTGTTATGGGGTTACAATCGTTTTTTAAAGCGAAAGACGAACCAAAATTGCAGCAGAAAGCTTTAATACAAACAGCAGTTTTTGGATTAGGAGTTCTCTTGATTTTAGTAATAGCAAAAAGTATGTTTCACTTTACAGGAATGAGTGATAAATATTTTTTAGAAAGTTACGGTCCGGCTTTTGTCGATGCATTGAAAGAAGACAGAATGAGTTTGTATTCTGCTGATTTACTGCGTTCCGGGTTTTTTATTGTAGTTACTTTTGGAATTTTATGGTTGTTTATTAAAAATAAATTTTCACAAAATACAGCTTTAATTATTGTTGGTATTTTAATGATTTTTGATTTATTTTTTGTTGATAAAAGATACGTTTCTGCAAAAGATTTTGTTAGTCCGGTTCAAATAGCAGCACCATTTCAGGAAACACCTGTAGATGCTAAAATTTTAGAAGATAAATCAATTTATCGTGTTTTTGATGTACAGGGACAATTGCAGGGAAGATCATCTTATTTCCATAAAACTATTGGAGGATATAGTGCAGTAAGACCAAGAAGAATGCAACAGTTAATGGATTACCAAATTCAAAAAGGTAACATTGAAGTTCTTAATATGTTAAATGTTAAGTACGTAATTCAAACCAATAAAGAAGGTAATGAGATTCCAGTTGCTAATCCGGAAGCAAATGGAAACGCCTGGTTTGTAAGTTCATTAAAACTAGTGAACAAACCAGATGATGTGATGAAAGCTTTAGATAAAATTGACACTAAAAATGTTGCCGTTTTTAATGTTCATGACTATGAAGGTAAATTTAAAAATGCAAGATTGAAAAAACAATGGGATACAACCGGAACGATAAAAGTTGTTGAATACAAACCAAACTACATTAAATATCAATCAGATAATAAAAACGACGGTTTAGCGGTATTTTCTGAAATCTATTATAAAAATGGATGGAACGCTTATGTTGACGGACAATTGACAGATCATTTCCCTGTAGATTACGTTTTAAGAGCTATGGAAGTTCCGGGAGGAAAACATACTATCGAATTTAAATTTGAACCACAGGTTGTAAAAACCGGAGGAACAATTACTTTAATAAGTTCAATTGGAATGTTGTTGCTTTTAATTGGTGGGGTTTATTTTGAGAGATTCTTTCACAAAGATTCACAAAGAAATAACGGAGATACTCAAAAGAAATCTTAAAGAATCTTTGCGAAACTTAGTGAGAACTTTGTGAATCTCTGTGAAACTGAACAAACCAAATGGAACAAAAAAAACTCTTAATCATTACCTATTATTTCCCGCCAGCCGGAGGTCCCGGTGTACAGCGTTGGTTGAAATTTGTAAAGTATTTACCTGAATTTGATATTCAGCCAATTGTGTACGTTCCTGAAAACCCAACTTATCCCATTATTGATGAAGGTTTAGTTAGCCAGATTTCAGATAAAGTGATTATTCTGAAAAATAAAATTTGGGAACCTTATCAATTAGCTTCTGTATTTTCGAAGAATAAAACGAAGAAAATTAGTTCCGGAATTTTTCCTCAAAAAAAGAAGCAGACTTTTTTAGATAAAACTTTTCTTTGGGTTCGTGGAAATTTATTTATTCCCGATGCCCGTGTTTTTTGGGTAAAACCTTCTGTTTCTTATCTCGAAAAATATATAAAAGAAAATAATATAGATACAATTGTAACGTCTGGTCCGCCACATAGCTTACATTTAATTGGATTAGAGTTAAAAGAAAAGCTAAATGTAAAATGGTTTGCTGATTTCCGTGATCCGTGGACAACAATTGGTTATCATAAAGCGTTGCGTTTGTCAGCCTATGCAGATAAAAGGCATAAGAAATTAGAAAGCAAAGTATTAAATTCTGCAGATACAATTATCGTGACCAGTAAAACTACAAAAACAGAGTTTGAAGCCATTACCAATAAACCAATTTCTGTAATTACAAATGGCTATGATATTGAAAATGTCGAAAAACAAACTTTAGATACTAAATTTACTTTAGCACATATCGGATCATTTTTATCAGACAGAAATCCTCCTTTTTTATGGGAATGTCTGGTTGAATTACTAAATGAAATTCCTGCTTTTAAATCACATTTAGAAATTAAACTAATTGGCGCAGTAAGTCAGGAAGTTTTAGATGCCATTGCACAATTTAATCTGAATGATTATCTGAATCTTTTAGGATATGTCTCGCATCATGAGGCGATTGCACATCAAAAAAAATCACAGGTTTTACTTTTAATCGAAATTAATTCAGAAGATACAAAAAGCATCATCCCGGGTAAATTGTTTGAATACATGGTCTCAAACCGACCAATAATTGCCATTGGTCCGCAAGGATCTGATTTTGCTGATATTATAAAAGAAACGAATACCGGAGTATTTTTTGATTATTCTGAAAAAGCGAAATTAAAAAGTGTAATTTTGGACTTTTATAATCAGTTTTTGGAAGGAAGATTACAATCTAATGGTGTTGGTTTACAACAATATTCCAGAAAAAACCTAACCAAGCAATTAGCATATTTGATTAATGAAACACAAAAGTGATCAGCAATCTAAAATCTAAAATCTAAATTCAGAAATCCAAAAATGGGTATTGTTTTAAATCAGTCTTTCAAAAATACTATAATAACTTATATTGGTTTCGGCATTGGAGCCATTAATACACTTTATTTATATCCGGTTTTTTTAGGTGCAACTTATTACGCATTAACAAATTACATTCTTTCTGCAGCAAATGTTATTATGCCATTGTTTGCTATTGGAATGCAAAATACACTGGTCAAATTTTATTCGCAATACCAAACAGAACAGGAAAGAGAACAGTTTTTATCCTTTACAGCACTATTTCCTATTTTAATGTGTATTCCGCTCGGTATTCTGGGAATCTTTTTCTTTGACGATATTACCGCTTTTGTATCCAAAGAAAATCCTGTTGTAAAAGAGTTTATGTATTTAATTCCGTTTATTGGGATTTGCATGGCTTATTTTGAGATTTTTTATGCCTGGGCAAGAGTTCACATGCATTCTGTTTTTGGGAATTTTATTAAAGAAGTCGGTTTGAGATTATTCTCTACTTTTGCTTTGGTAGGTTTATATCTCGACTGGATCACCTTAGTGCAGTTTGTTTATGTAACTGCAGCGATATATTTCATCGCATTTTTAATTACAATGTTTTATGCATTTTACATTAAAAAGCCTAAGTTTCAAATCAACATTCCACAGAATGTAAAAGACGTAATGGAATATACTTTTTTCATTATTCTTTCCGGAAGTGTCGCCAATTTACTTTTAGACGGTGATAAACTGATGCTGAACCAATACATGAAAATTGAGAATATTGCCTATTATTCTGTAGCCACTTATATAGCTTTGGTAATTTCGGTTCCGAGCCGTGCAATGCATCAGATTGTATATCCGATTACGGCAAAACTAATGCATGAAAACAAACATGATGAATTGAATTTATTGTACAAAAAAACATCAATCAACCTGCAAATGGTGGGTGGATTTGTGATGTTGTGCATTTTCGTAAATATAAATCAATTGTATGAATTGGTTCCGAAAGAATACAGCGGAGGAATCTCAGTTGTATTTATGATTGGCTTATCAAAATATTTCGATTTGATTTTAGGAAACAACAACGCCATTATTTTTAACACAAAATACTACCGTATGGTTTTATATTTAGGATTGCTTTTAGTGTTTTTGACTATTGTATTAAACATGATTTTCATTCCTATTTTTGGAATTACTGGTTCAGCATTTGCAACATTACTGTCAATTACATTATACAGTTTGGCAAAATTGCTTTTTGTTGTTAAAAAACTTCACTTATATCCTTTTACCAAAGAAACTATTTATTCGATGCTTCTTACATTTGCATTGTTTTTAGCATTTTACTTTTGGGAATTCCCATTTTATCAATTAATTAGTATTGCATTAAAATCAATTTTGGTAACGATTTTATATGTTTATTTAAACTATAAATTTGATATTTCTCAAGACATCAATAAAGTTCTTGATGGTCTTTTAAAGAAAGTAGGATTCAAAATTTAGTGCCTTCATTATTGATGAAATAAAAAAAATGACCTTTAGTCGCTTAATATCAGCTGTTCATATCAAAGTAATAGACTAAATAGATGATAATTTTAGCGCTTCTTAATTAAAAAAATAGCAATTAAAGTTAAGTTGCTGATATCCAATAAAAAAACTTCAAATTTTAACAGTCGTTTATTTTGTTATTAATTTTATAAAATTTAATTTTATATAAGAATTTATCACCGCTTTGATTCATAAGATAAAAAATATCTTATAAAATGCAATAAAAGTGAATTTGTAATGTTTTTTATCCTAACGGGCATTACTGGTAAATTTTAACATACAAACATAAATTGTAGTAATAGTTGGATTAATTTTAATTTGATAATTATGAAAAAGAATCATCTAAGTCAGGAACAAAGCGTGCAGGTATTTTCAAATATGATATCAAATAAAGTTCATAATGGATTTACGCTTGAAGAAAGAAATGACAAATTGCTTTTTGCAGTTCTTTCAAAAGGAGGAAAAGTCGTGAATCATGGTTTAAATTTTACCATTTTTTGCTTGACTCTTGGATTGTGGTCATTTGCATGGCTTTATCTTACTTTAGAAGCTTCTAAACAGAAAAAAATATTGGTTGCCATCGACGAAGATGGTTTACCGTTTGAAGAAAGATGTTTGGTTGCTTAAAGAATTTAAAAAAAAGAATAGCCATAAATTACGATTAATCACCGTAGTTTATGGCTATTTTATTTTAGATCTGTTTTTATACTTAGATATTTAGCATCTTAGAAACCTCATCAGCCTTATTATAATTTGTCCTTCAAATAAACTCCTGTTACAGACTCTTTTACTTTTACAATATCTTCCGGAGTTCCGGATGCTAATAAATAACCTCCGTTTTCTCCGCCTTCAGGACCAAGATCCAAAATCCAGTCGGCACATTTTATCAGGTCAAGATTGTGCTCAATTACAATAATCGAATGTCCTTTTTCGATTAAAGCATCAAACGAAGCCAGTAATTTTTTGATATCGTGAAAATGTAAACCCGTTGTAGGTTCGTCAAAAACAAATAACGCTCTGTCTTTTGTTGCCCCTTTTACTAAAAACGAAGCCAATTTGATACGCTGAGCTTCACCACCGGAAAGGGTAGAAGAAGATTGACCCAATTGCACATATCCTAAACCAACATCCTGAAGCGGCTGAAGTTTTTGAGTGATTTTTGTCTGTTTATTTTTTTCGAAAAAGGCAATCGCATCATCAATCGTCATCGTCAGAATATCGTTGATGTTTTTTTCGTCGAAATTAACCTCCAGAATTTCTTTTTTGAAACGTTTTCCTCCACAAGTTTCACATGGCAAGGAAACATCGGCCATAAATACCATTTCGACGTTTATAGAGCCTTCTCCTTTACAAGTTTCGCATCGGCCTCCATCAACATTAAAAGAAAAATGTTTGGCCTGATAACCTCTTATTTTGGATAATTTTTCTTTGGCATACAAATCACGAATATCATCATATGCCTTAATATACGTTACAGGATTCGATCTTGAACTTCTTCCAATCGGATTCTGATCTACGTATTCTATGTGTTTTATATGAGAAAAAGATCCCGTGATATCGCTAAACTGACCCGCTTTTTCTGCAGCGCTTTCCAGTTTTTTCTGCATTGCCGGAAATAATATTTTTTTAATCAAAGTACTTTTTCCACTTCCTGAAATTCCGGTAATTACCGTTAAAACATCCAAAGGAAAAGTAACATTTATATTCTTTAAATTATTTTCTCTCGCGCCAATAATGTCAATATGATTTTTGAATTTTCTTCTTTTCTTCGGAACAGAAATTTCCAGATCGCCATTTAAATATTTCGCCGTAAGAGATTCTGATTTTAAAATTTCATCATAAGTTCCCTGAGCAACAAGATTTCCTCCAAATGTTCCCGCTTCAGGACCAATGTCGATAATCATATCCGCCGCTTTCATGATATCTTCATCGTGTTCAACAACGATTACAGTATTGCCTAAATCACGAAGTGAAAGCAGGACTTTTATCAATCGTTCAGAATCTTTTGGGTGTAAACCAATACTTGGCTCATCCAAAATATACATCGAACCCACCAAACTGCTTCCCAATGAAGTAGCAAGATTAATACGTTGCGATTCACCTCCGGAAAGTGTAGCAGAATTTCGGTTTAGGGTTAAATAATCCAAACCAACTTCTGTCAAAAAAGATAAACGATTATTAATTTCTACCATCAAACGTTTGGCGATTTGCTGTTCGTAAACGTCCAGTTCAAGATTTTTGAAAAAAGTAACCAAATGTTTAATTGGTAAATCAACTAAGTCAGAAACTGTTTTGCCTCCAATTTTTACATAAGATGCTTCTTCGCGTAAACGTTTTCCGCGACAAGCGTGACATTTTGTTTTTCCGCGGTAGCGAGACAGCATTACACGATTCTGAATTTTATAATTTTTTTCTTCAAGCTCTTTAAAGAAACCATTTAAGCCCTGGAAATATTTATTTCCTTTCCAGACAACATCTTTTTGTTCGTCTGTAAGTTCAAAATAAGGTTTATGAATCGGGAAATCAAATTTATAGGCATGTTTCACCAATTCGTCTTTGTACCAACTCATACTGTCGCCTCGCCACGGATAAATCGCGCTTTCAAAAACAGATAAGGAAGTATTTGGAACAACCAAATCAGCATCAATGCCAATAATATTTCCGTAACCTTCACAAACCGGACAAGCGCCATAAGGATTATTAAAGCTGAATAAATGTACGTTTGGCTCCAGAAAAGTAATACCGTCTAATTCAAAATTATTAGAATAAGAGAATCTTTTATCTGAACCCAATTCCTGTAGATAACAAATTCCTTTTCCTTCAAAAAAAGCAGTCTGAACAGCATCTGCAAGACGATTGTAGAATTCTTCTTCATCTTTAACAACAATCCTGTCAATGATTAATAAAATATCTTTATTATCTAATTTATGAAGATCTGTTGGCGTGAATTCATCCAGACGAACCATTTCGTTATCTACTAAAATACGGGCAAAACCTTGTTGCAAAAGCACTTTAAGTTTGTCTTCCAGCTGACGTCCTTCTTCAAGGTATATCGGCGAAAGCAATAACCATTTACTATCTAATTCAAAGCCTTTTACATCTGTAACAACATCTGTAACCGTATTTTTTTTAACTTCTCTGCCCGAAATTGGCGAATAAGTACGCCCAATTCTGGCAAACAAGAGTTTCATGTAATCGTATATTTCAGTCGAAGTTCCAACTGTTGATCGGGCGTTTGTTGTATTTACTTTTTGCTCGATCGCAATTGCAGGAGCAATTCCCTTAATATATTCTACTTTTGGCTTGTCTAAACGGCCTAAAAACTGGCGCGCGTATGAAGATAAACTTTCCACGTAACGACGTTGTCCTTCAGCGTATAAAGTGTCAAATGCCAAACTCGATTTTCCTGATCCTGAAAGCCCTGTAATGACTACAAGTTTGTTTCTGGGAATAACGACATCTACATTTTTTAAATTATGTACCTGTGCGCCTTTAATGATGATATTATGTTTTGGGTCTAGTGTAGAAAGATCAATTTGCATAAAAAAAGTCAATTTTTACAAAAGTAATCAATTTTGAATTGAGTTTTGTTAATGAGATTGTTACAAATTTTAACTAATTGCTTAGAGAGTTGTTGCCACGAATTCATTTGTTTCCCAAGGTTAAAACCTCGGGCTATGGCGGAAATTGTGTGGTAAACATAGCCAATGGTTTCAACCATTGGGACGTAATATATTTCGCATGTGAAGGTTCCCAAGGTTAAACCTCGGGCTATGGGTGAAATTTTGTGTGGTAAACATAGCCAATGGTTTCAACCATTGGGAGGTCATATATTTCGCATTTTAAGGTTCCCAAGGATAAAACCTCGGGCTATTGCTGAAATTGTATCTAGTAAATATAGCCAATGGTTTCAACCATTGGGACTTAATATATTCCACATTTTAAGGTTCCCAAGGTTAAAACCTCGGGCTATGGGTGAAATTGTGTCTAGTAAATATAGCCAATGGTTTCAACCATTGGGAGGTAATTTATTTCGCATTTGAAGATTCCCAAGGTTAAAACCTCGGGCTATGGCTGAAATTGTGTTAGTAAATATAGCCAATGGTTTCAACCATTGGGACGTAATTCATTGCCGCATATTATGGTTTTCGAGGTTAAAACCTCGGGCTATGGCTGAAATTCTGTGTGGTAAACATAGACAATGGGTTCAACCATTGGGAGGTAATTTGTTTCCGCATCTTATGATTCCCAAGGTTAAAACCTCGGGCTATGAGTGAAATTCTGTCTTTCAAACTCAGGATTAATTGAAATAAAATTGACCAAATTCAATGTACTAAATCTTAATTGCTAAAAATTTGTACTTTCAATATAAAATACCCTATTTTAGAACTGCTTTATTACTATTTAATATTCTGACCAAATTTTGAAAACTAAACTTTCTATTCTTTGTTTTTTAATTGCTTTTGTCCTGTTTTCGCAGGAGTTGCCGCCAATTGTAAAATATCCTTCGACTTTGTATGGAGCCGGAAATCAGAGCTGGATGATTTCGCAGGACGAACAAAATTTATTGTATTTTGCTAATAACGAAGGACTTTTAGAATATAACGGAACTACCTGGGAGTTATATCCAACGCCAAACGAAACCATAATGCGATCTGTAAAAGTAATCGATAATAAGATTTACACGGGCTTTTATATGAATTTTGGTTATTGGACGCGTCAGTCAAATGGGAAATTAAAATATACTTCGCTAAGCGACACAATCAAAAATAGAATTCTGGATGACGAACAGTTTTGGAACATTTTAAAATACGATCAATGGATTTTATTTCAGTCTTTGAACCGAATCTATATTTATGATACCAAAACCAAAACCTTTAAAATTATTTCGCCGAAAAATGGTGTTGTAAAATCATTCAGTACAAAAAATTCTATTTACTATCAAACTATAAACGAGGGACTTTTTGAAATAGAAGAAGGAAAAGGAAAACTGATTTCGGATCATCCAATTCTGAAAAAATATACAATTGCCAATATTTTTACAATTGATGATGGTTTATTGATTCAAACGCAATTAGATGGTTTTTATAAACTTACGGGAACCTCTTTAGCGCCTTTTGCAACAGAAGTTGATACGCAGATAAAATCGGGTTTTGTGTACAGCAGCCAAAAACTTCATGATGGGAGCTATGCGCTGGGAACAGTCTCAAACGGAATTTTTATTTTATCGAATACCGGAAAACTACAATATCATATTTCGCAAAGCAAAGGATTAAGCAATAATACGGCTTTGTCTTTGTTTGAAGATAAAGATCAGAACGTTTGGGCAGGTCTTGACAACGGAATAAATTGTATCAATTTGCAAACGCCGGTGCATAGTTTTACCGATGATACAGGGGTTTTAGGAACCGTTTACGCTTCGATTGCGCACAACGGAATGTTGTACGTGGGAACAAATCAGGGATTGTTTTGTAAAAAATACCAGAGTAAAAATAATTTTCAATTTATAAACGGTACAAAAGGGCAGGTTTGGTCTTTGTTTGAGTATGAAAACACGCTTTTTTGTGGTCATGATTCCGGGACTTTTATTGTAGAAAATACATCGGCAAGAAGCATTTTTTCGGGTTCGGGGACGTGGAAGTTTGAGTCTGTTCCGAATAATAAAGACGTATTACTTCAGGGAAATTACTACGGAATTTCGGTTTTGGAAAAAAACGGCAATCAATGGAAATTCAGAAATAAAATCGAAGGTTTTAATTATTCGTCGCGTTATTTTGAAATCACGCCAAATCAGGAAGTTTATGTAAGTCATGAATATAAAGGGATTTTTCGATTTAAACTGGATAATTCACTTTCAAAAATCAAAGAATTTCATGCGTATGCTTCTCCAAAAAAAGGAAAAAATGCGAGTTTGACTAAATTCAACAATCAAATTTATTATGCTTACAAAGGGGGAATTTTCAAATTAAATCAAAAGACAAAACAATTCGAAAAAGATAAACTATTGAGTTCTATTTTCGAAAAAGACGAATATACTTCTGGAAAATTAATTGTCGATCAATCGAATAAAATCTGGCTGTTTTCTAAAAATTACATTCATTATTTTTCTGCCAGTAAATTGAGTAATCAGTTAAAACAGAATGTAATCCCGATTCCGTCATCTTTAACGAATTCGATGTTGGGTTTTGAAAATATTACTCAAATTTCAAAATCAATTTATTTAATAGGAACTACAGACGGTTATTATACGCTGAATATTGACGATTTGAGTTTTAAAAACTATACAGTTTCTATTGCTGAGATCTCGATCAACAAGCAAAATCAAACTTTAAAAAATGTTGTTTTAAATGAGGAAGGAAGTTTTAAATCAACTGAAAACAATATTACTTTAAATTACACCGTTCCGGAATACAACAAATACATCAATTCTGAGTATCAGTATTTGTTAGAAGGTTTTCAGAATGAATGGAGCGAATGGAGCACAAAATCTTCAGTGAATTTTAAAAACTTATCTCCGGGTAAATATACTTTCAAAGTTCGCGCAAAATATGCCAATACACTTTTGCAAAACACGGCAATTTATACTTTTGTGGTTTTAAAACCGTGGTATTTAACCAATCTTGCTGTTTTTATTTATTTGCTGTTGTTGGTTGTAATGGGGTATTTTATTAATAAAGCCTATAGAAATTTTTATCAAAAGCAAAAAGAGAAATTAATTGAAGAAAACAATCTTTTGCTGGAGATTAAAGAACTTGAAAACGAGCAGCAATTAATGAAATTGAGAAACGAGCAATTGTCGCAGGATGTTGATAATAAAAATCGCGAACTGGCGGTTTCAACAATGAGCTTAAATAGTAAAAACGAACTTTTAGCTTTTATTAAAGAAGATTTGAAAAAGACTTCGCAGGATGATAATAAAAACATCAAATCGGTTATTAGAACCATCAATGATAATATTACTGAAGAAGATTCCTGGAAGGTTTTTAAGGAAGCTTTTGATAATGCCGACAAAGATTTCCTGAAAAGAATTAAACAACTGCATCCATTATTAACTCCAAATGATTTGCGACTGTGTGCTTATCTTCGACTGAATCTTTCATCTAAAGAAATAGCGCCATTATTTAATATTTCGGTACGAAGCGTTGAAATTAAAAGGTATCGTTTGCGTAAAAAAATGGACTTGCAGCACGAAATCGGTTTAGTTGAATATATTCTGGCTGTATAGGAAGTGAGAAATTCCTTCAAAAGCAACTATACATTACCACAACATTAACCTTTTGTTGTGTTTTTAACACTTATTTGTTAAATAATTAACATTATGATTTTGTAGATAATCACAGGTATTTTTTATCATATATAAAATTTTGTAAACTTTTTTTGTGATGTATGTTTTTTGTTGTGGTTAATTTTGACGTATTCTTAATCGGATAGGATAAATTTAGCTTCAATAAAAACTAACTAATTATGAAACCAAAATTATTATTAATGGTATTGTTACTGTTTACATCTTTTGCGTTCTCGCAGACTTTTGATGTTAATGGAACTGTACTGGATGGCTCGGGTTTATCATTGCCTGGCGTAAATGTAAAAGTTAAAACTTCGTCTCAAAGCACAACCACAGACTTCGACGGATCGTTTAAACTTAGCGGTGTTTCAAACGGCACCACACTTGTTTTAAGTTATATTGGTTACAGAACACAGGAGGTTGTGGTTTCAGGACCCAAAGTTACTGTGAAAATGAGCGACGATACCAGATCATTAGACGAAGTTGTCGTGATTGGTTATGGTAGCCAAAAGAAAAGAGAAGTAACAGGAGCAGTTTCTGTGCTGGACAGTAAAACGCTGGATATCCTGAAACCGGCAAGAATTGAGCAGGCATTGCAAGGAACTATTTCCGGTGTAAATGTTACGACTCAATCCGGAGCTCCGGGTGCGCCTATAGATGTTCGTATTCGTGGTATCGCTACAAACGGGCAAAATGGACCAACAACTATTATTGACGGTTATGTTGGCGACCTGAATGTTTTAAATCCAAATGATATTGAAACCATCACTGTTTTAAAAGATGCTCAGGCAGCGATCTACGGAACTATTGGTGCAAACGGAATCATTTTGATTACCACTAAAATGGGAAAGAAAAATTCAAAAACAAGAATCTCTTTTAATAGTTACACAGGATTTCAGGAAGCTTCGAGAAAATTGAATATTCTGGACGCGACTGAGTATGCTTTATTATTGAATGAAAGTTATGCAAATGGCGGAAAAGCACTTCCTTATCCAAACGTAAGCGGTTTAGGAAAAGGAACAGACTGGCAAAAAGAAGTTTTAGGAAAAGGCATACCATTATTAAACAGCGATTTGACGATTTCAGGAGGATCTGAAAAAATTACGTACTCTATTAGTGGTTCACACCTGGATCAGGAAGGTATTGTAGGCGAAGATAAATCAGGTTATTTAAGAAATACTGCCAGAATAGGATTAGGAGTAGATTTGAGTGATAAAATCAAACTAAAAACCAATGTAATCTATACTTATTTTAATAGAAAAACAATTAACGAAAACGGATTAGGATCTGTATTGTTTAATGCCCTGAATGTACCGGCGACATTAAGTCCGTACGATGCAAATGGCAATTTTACGTTAGTGCCAAGCACAACCGGATTTGGAACAGAAATTATAAATCCGCTGGCGCAGGTTGAAAATACGTACAATGATTATAATTATAAAAAACTAAACGGAAACTTTGGTCTGGATTATAAAATTTTCAAAGGATTTGTGTTATCAAGTTCCATTGGATTTAATACAGCAAACAGCGAAAGCAAAACATTTGCTCCGCAGATAAGCTACGGAGGAAAAGTTTTTGATAATCAAAGAAGTTCCGTAACGCAAAGAACTGTAAATGACAATGATTATTCGTTTGATATTTACGGAACTTATAATACCAAAATAGCAGACAACCATAATATTACAGCAACATTAGGAAATACAATCTATAAACAATGGGGAAATTCTGCCGTTGCTACAGGTTTTGATGTACCTAATAATTCATGGGAATTTGCAGATCTTTCTTTAACCAAAGGTTTGCCAACTGCTTTAAATACGGGTGGTTATGTTTACGATCAAAGAAGAATTTCTTATTTTGGAAGAGCACAATACGATTATAAAGGAAAGTATCTTTTCTCGGCAATGATCAGACGTGATTCTTCTACAAAATTTGGTCCGGGTAATAAAGTGGGTTATTTCCCCTCATTTACAGCAGGATGGGTAGTTTCTGATGAAGGTTTCTTTGGAGATTCCCAAACACTTAACTTCTTAAAATTCAGAGCCAGTTACGGAACTTTAGGAAATGACCAAATTCCAAATAATGGTTATTTGAGTATTTTAAATGGTGAAGCAACATATGTTTTTGATGGTGCGTTAGTAAACGGAGCTGCAACGGGACAAATACCAAATGAGAATTTAAAATGGGAAGAAGCAAGAAAATTTGATGTTGGTTTAGATTTAAGATTATTCAATGATAAAGTTTCTGTTGTAGCAGATTATTTTATCGATACCAGAAAAGATTTATTAATACCAAATATTCCGGTTTCAGGAATTATTGGGGTTGGCGCTCCGGGCGCAAGTGCTCCAACAATGAATGCCGGAACGGTGAGAAATTCAGGACTTGAATTTGCAATTGATTATAAAGAGAAATTTTCAGATTCATTTTCAATGTCTCTAGGATATAATGTAACCTTCCTTAAAAATGAAGTTTTAGAAGTAAATAACGGAACAGGTTTTATCGAGCAAGGCGGTTTTGGAGTAGGACAGCCAGCTGCATCACGTATGGAATCCGGAAAACCAATTGGATATTTCTACGGATATAAAACCGACGGGATTTTTCAGAATCAGGCCGAAGTGGATGCACATCCTTCACAATTAGCTTTAGGAGCAAATGCTACGGCAGGAGATATTCGTTACGTAGACATAAACGGTGATGGCGTTATTGATACCAAAGACAGAACAAATATTGGCGACCCGATTGCAGATGCAACAATGGGTTTCAATGTTCAGTTAAATTATAAAAACCTTGATTTTGCAGTATATACTTTTGCTTCAGTAGGAAACGATATGGTTCGCAACTACGAAAGAGTACTTTCTGATGCCAATCGTCTTGATTATGTTTTAGACAGATGGACGGGCGAAGGAACAAGCACAACGGTGCCAAAAGTAACAACAGGAGCGACTACAAACAATGTGTTATCAGATTATTTTGTGGAAGATGCTTCTTATTTACGAATTCAGAATGTACAATTAGGATATACAATTAATCCTAAAATGACCCAAAAAGCAGGAATTACAAAGCTAAGACTTTATGCCGGAGTAAATAACCTGTACACTTTTACCAAATACAAAGGGTTTGATCCTGGCGCTTCATCCGGACCAACAAATCAGGATGGCGTTTCTCAATCGCCAATTGGTGCCGGAATCGATTACGGATTTTATCCTGTTCCAAGAACGTATTTATTGGGCTTAAACATTAATTTTTAATTTCAATTAAAATGAAAAAATATTTATTTACCACTCTGGTAACGATAACCGTAATTCTAACTGTAACAACTTCTTGTTCAGATGATTTTGTGAATCCAAAACCAGAATATTCGATCGATTCCGAGAATTATTTTAATTCTAAAGAAGATTACGATCAGGCATTAATTGCTGCTTATGACTTGCTTCAGTCCACTTACGTAAATGTTTTGTTGGGCGAAATTGCTTCAGATAATACATTGGCAGGAGGAGAAAGTCCAACGGATGTAATTGGTTTTCAGCAAATAGACGATATGATTCATACTCAGGTAAACAGCAACTTAAGAGATGTCTGGAACTGGATGTTTGCAGGAGTTCAAAGAACAAATTATATACTTGAATTTCAAAATAAAACAGATTTTGCAGGAAAAACACAGCTTATAGCCGAAACACGCTTTTTGAGGGCATATTACCAATTTGAATTAGTAAAGTGGTTTGGTGGTATACCCATGAAAGGCGATGCGAGGTTTAAAATTGGAGATGAAAAAACGATTCCGCGTGCATCAGTTGCAGAAGTGTATGCTTCAATTGAAGCTGATTTGATTTTCGCATCGGCAAATTTATCTCCAATTCCTGCTCAAAAAGGCAGAGCTACAAAAGGCGCTGCACAGGCATTATTAGGAAAAGCTTATTTGTTTCAGGGGAAATTTTCAGAAGCAGCGACAACTTTGCAGGCTTTGATCAATACATCTCCGTATTCATTAGTAACAGATTATAATAAAATGTTTGAAGCAGAAGGAGAAAACGGAACAGAATCTGTTTTTGAAGTTCAGTATACCGATGTTGAAGGTGCCGGTTTTCCTTGTTTGCAATGTAGCGAAGGAAACGTTGCAGTAGGTTTTAGCGGCGTTAGAAATTACGCAGGACCTTTATTTTCTTCGGGATTTAGTTTTAATATTCCAACTGCAGAATCAGCAGATGCTTTTGAAACAGGAGACAAACGTAAAGATGTTGCTATATTGGACATTGCAGCCTGGGCTGCGGCAAACAATGGCGTAACTTACGGAAAAGGAAATGAAGACACAGGATTTTTCAACAGAAAATACCTGCCGAGAAAAAGAAGCGAGACTGCTGCCGGAGATTTGAATTTAACGAATCCAAACAACTACAGAGCCATTCGTTATGCAGATGTTTTATTAATGGCTGCAGAAGCTTATAACAGAGGCGGAATCGATGACGCGAAAGCCAGAGAATATCTAAATCAGGTAAGAAGACGTGCTTTTGGAGACAATAATCATGATATTACAGCTTCTGGGGCAGCACTTACAGATTTTATTGCAGATGAAAGAAGAGTAGAGCTTTTTGGCGAAGGACACCGTTTTTTCGATTTGGTTAGAACCGGTAAAGCAGTTGGAACTATTCCTGGTTTTAAAGCGAATAAAAACGAATTATTTCCGCTTCCTATAGAAGAAATCCAGTTTGCAAACGGAAATTGGAAACAAAATCCCGGATATTAAAAAACAGCAATTATGAAAAAAATACATTCTATTATAAGTCTTTTCGTTTTAGCGCTATTTTTTAGCTGCTCAAGCGATGAAAATAATGATATTGATTTAGAAGGTCTTGGTGCACCAACAAACATATCAGCTCTGACCACAGTAACGCAGGACAATACAGGTAAAGTTACTTTTGTGCCAAAAGGAGAAGGAGTAACACAATATAAAATTAATTTTGGTGACGGCACTGCAGATTCTGATTACGTTGGAGCCGGATCAACCGTTTCGCACGTCTATAAAGAAGGGGTTTACAAATCTAAAATCACCGCAATGGGACTTAACGGAAAAACTACAGAAATCGAAAAAGACGTAGTAGTTTCTTTTAAAGCGCCGGAAAATTTAGTAGTTGAGGTAACCAATGATTTATCTGTATCTAAAAAAATAACGGTTAAAGCAACGGCAGATTTTGCTTTGTTTTATGATGTTTATTTTGGAGAAGCAGGAAAACCGGATCCGGTTTCGGCAAATAATGGCGAATCAATTTCATATACGTATCAGGAAGCAGGAGTATATACCATTCGTATAGTTTCTAAAAGTGCTGCTATTAAAACGACAGAAAAATCAATTGAAGTTACGGCCAAATTAGTCCTTAATCCAACTACATCGGCACCAACACAGCCAAACAGACAGGCTGGAGATGTGATTTCTATTTTTAGTGCTAAATACACGGATCTTACGGGAACTGATTTTTATCCAAATTGGGGACAATCTACGACTTTAACAGAATTTGTTTTAGCCGGTGATAAAATGCTGAATTATAATAACCTGAATTATCAGGGAATTGGATTGGCTTCTTCAATAGATGTTTCAGGTATGGAATTTATTCACATGGATGTCTGGACAGCAGATTTGCCAAAAATTGAAATCTCTTTAATCAAACCGGGACCTGATGAAAGACCTGTAGCAAAAGACCTTACAGCAAATCAATGGACCAGTATTGATATTCCGATTTCTGCATACACAAGCCAGGGATTAACAGTTGCTGATATTTTTCAATTAAAATTAGTTGGAATTCCAGCAGGTAAAAATGTATTTATCGATAATATTTATTTCTATAAAGCAGCGGGAGAATCTATTAAATTGCCGCTTGATTTTGAATCTTCGACTTTAACGTACGCTTGGGGTGGCTTTGGTAATGTAGATGCTGCGATTACTACAAATCCATCTAAAACCGGACTTAATGTATCTGATAAAGTGTTGAAATTAGATAAAAAAGCAGGCGCAGAAGTTTGGGGCGGAGCAAGCTTAAATTTAGAAAACACGCTGGATTACACAAAAGGAACGACTGTAAAGATAAATGTATGGTCACCAAGAGTAGGTACTGCTATTTTATATAAAATGGAACTTTCAACCTCTCCAAAAGACGGGAACGGGAATCCAACTGTAGCAATTGAAGTGAGTGCCAAAACAACAGTAGCCAATGCATGGCAGACATTAACATATGATCTAACCACTGCACCGGGCTTTAGTACAAGTATAAAATACGACAGAGTAATTTTATTCCCTGATTTTGGAGTAAATGGATCGGGAGAAACTTTTTACTTTGATGACATAAAACAATCCAATTAAAAGAAGAAATCATGAACAAAAAAATAATCATAAAGATAGTAGCCTTATTTACGATTCTTCTTATGGCGGGTTGTCAGAAAGATGATTTTACATTTGGGTCAATAGATACACCGGCAAATCTTAAGGTAGCTTTTGAAATTGTGGGAAAAACAGCCGATGCTCCTTACGGAGACGGTTCAGGACTAGTAAAATTAGTGGGTACGGCAGATAATGCTATTTCGTATAAATACACATTTAGCGACGGAACTGCTGAGAATTCGCCAACCGGTAAATTTACAAAGCGTTTTACCAAAACAGGAGTAAATACTTATACGGTAACCCTTACTGCAACAGGCAGAGGAGGAGTGGCATCCAATACTACAATTGATGTTGAGGTTTTAAGTAATTTCAGCGATGATGAAGCTGTTCAGTTTTTAACTGGCGGAACTTCAAAAAAATGGTATTGGTCAGCTTCAGAACTTGGACATTTGGGAGTTGGTCCAAATAATACTGATCCGGAGAAAAATGCAATACCGGACTATTACAGAGCCACACCTTTTGAAAAAGCAGGCTCACCGGCAAGTAGTTGTTTATATGAAAACGTATTGACATTCTCTCTTGATGGAGATGTGTTAAAATACCAATTAGATAATGGAGGAGCAACGTTCTTTAATAAATCGTTTGCAAGCATAGCAGGAGGAGGTTCAACAGACGATTCTTGTTTAAGTTATAATCCTGGTGGAGCAAAAACAGTTTCGTTAAGTCCTTCAGAATCAGTTGTGACAAAAAATCCGGATCATGCTAAGCAAACTCGCGGAACAATGTTAAACTTCTCTGATAATGGATTTATGGGGTATTATATTGGTCAGAATTCATATGAAATTCTATCGATAACAGCCAACAGAATGGTAGTGAGAGCCGTAATGGGCAACGATCCGTCATTGGCATGGTATCATATTTTTACTACTACAAAACCAGTTAAAGTTACTGATCCTGAAGTGGATTATACAAATTTAGTTTGGTCAGATGAATTTAATATCGATGGAGCACCAGACGCAGCAAAATGGAATTATGATTTAGGAAAAGGCGACAATGGCTGGGGAAATAATGAAAAACAAAATTATACTCAGGCCGCATCAAATGTAATAGTTCAGGGTGGAAGCTTAAAAATTACCGCCAAAAAAGAAGCTTCAGGAGGTGCAGAGTATTCTTCGACAAGACTAAAAACAGACGGTAAATTTAAATTTACATACGGAAAAATCGAGATTCGTGCCAAATTGCCAATCGGTAAAGGAACATGGCCGGCCATTTGGATGCTCGGGTCAAATTTTGCAACCAATCCGTGGCCGGCCTGCGGAGAAATTGATATTATGGAGCATGTGGGCAACAATCAAAATGTAATTTTGAGTACGCTGCATTATCCCGGACATTCTGGTGGCGGCGGAAATACAGGTTCTAAAACGATACTAAATGTTTCAACAGAATTTCATGTTTATAAAGCAATCTGGAGTCCAAAGTCAGTAACTACTTATGTGGATGATGTACAAATTCATAAAGTTGCCAATGATGCCACTCTTCCGTTCAATAGTGACTTTTTCTTGATATTAAATGTTGCAATGGGAGGAAACCTGGGCGGTGCTATTGATCCGGCCTTTACACAATCGACAATGGAGATTGATTATGTGAAAGTTTTTCAATAGAATAATTAATTAGTAAGAATGAAATGAGAAGGTCAGTTTAGGCTGACCTTCTTAATTTTGTAATTTAAAAAGAACAGCATGAAAAAAGTAGTATTACTATTTATGATCAGTAGTTTTTGCCTCGCACAACAATCGGCAAGAAAATTAGTCTGGGAAGAAAATTTTAATAAAAAGAAAATAAATGAAACCGTTTGGAATTTCGAACTCGGAGATGGTTGTCCTGATTTATGTGGTTATGGAAATAATGAAAGACAGATTTATACCAAAACCAATCACAAAATCAAAGACGGAAATTTAGTGATCGAAGCCAGAAAAGAAGGAGATAAATATACATCGACCAAAATTACTACAAAAGGCAAAAAAGAGTTTCTGTACGGTCGTATCGAAGCAAGAGCAAAATTACCGGTTGGACACGGATTATGGCCGGCTTTCTGGATGCTGGGCGCCAATATTGATGAAGTAAAATGGCCAAAAACAGGCGAAATTGATATTTTAGAATACATAGGGCGAGATCCTCATATGGTCTATACCACATTGCATACACAAGACAGTCACGGAAATACAATCAATACAAAAAGAACCGAATTTCCTAACATAGAAGAAGGATATCATGTTTATGCCATCGAGTGGACAAAAGATAAAATTGATTTTTTTGTAGATACCACACTCGTTTATACATTCAACCCGGAAGTGAAAAATGAAGACGTTTGGCCATTCAGTAAACCGTTTTATATAATTGTAAATTTAGCCATTGGAGGCAACTTTGGAGGACCTGCTGTAGATGATTCAGTGCTGCCTCAAAAGTATTATATTGATTATGTAAGGGTCTATGAATAATAATTAAAGTACTATAAATACTACTAAAAATAGAGATGTAACTTATTTAAAATAAGATGTTTAAGTTATTTTGGTCTCTATTTTTTATTTGTTAAAACATTCTAATTTTTTGATATTTTTGAGCACTTTCATATCAAAGATTAATTTTAATGTATATTATTTGTAATTTTATTATTAATTATTACTCCAATCATTTGCTTTTTAAATAAATTATTTGTTAAATTTGGACTCAATATTAACACAAATTAGATAGGCCTATTCAATAAAACTACTTTTAGAAAAATTACTTAAAATTTTAAACAGAAACTAAAAAGTAGTATTATGGCTGATCTGCATATTCCAGACGCTCTATTAGTAAAAAACTATGTTGAAGGCAATGAAAATGCCCTTGCGACATTGATAAAAAGGCATGAGTCTAAGATATATGGATTTATATATTCTAAGATAGCTGATAGAGATATTTCAAATGATATTTTCCAAGATACATTTATAAAAGTTATTAAAACTTTAAAATCCAATTCCTATAATGAAGAAGGTAAATTTTTACCTTGGGTAATGCGTATTTCACACAATCTTATTGTCGATCATTTTCGCAAGACCAAAAAAATGCCAATGTACAGAGAAACAGAAGAGTTTTCTATTTTTTCTGTAATGTCTGATGATTCTTTAACCATCGAAAACAAAATGATTTTTGACCAGGTTGAAGTTGATTTAAAGAAGATAATAGAAGAGCTTCCGGAAGACCAAAAAGAAGTTCTTGTGATGCGTATGTATCAGGATATGAGCTTCAAAGAAATCTCAGAACTTACCGGCGTAAGCATTAATACAGCATTGGGCAGAATGCGTTATGCACTAATGAATTTAAGAAAAATAATTGACAAACATCAAATTATTTTAACTAACTAATACTATTTTGAGTTTTAGCCCGTTATACTGTAATAAAACATTTCATAGTATGGCGAAAATTTACTCTAAAAAAGCATTAGCTTCAAAAGACTTAAAACCTAAAAAAGAAGTTGTTTCTTTTTTACTTAATTATTCTCAGGCATTGACAGTTGTCAAAATTGAAGATAAAAGTTTTGAGATCATAGCTAATTAAACAGCCCACTACTTTGGTCGGATGTTTTTAAAAAGAAAACCAAATGGTCGTTTTGGTTGAAAGCTCACTATTTGTATGTAAATACAGATAGTGAGTTTTTTTATTTTTTCTTCTGATTATAATCATTACGTTTAAATTTTTTGAATCGTAATATTTGTGAGTTTTTGTTTATAATTTTCTTTACTTCTGTTAAAATTTGATATTTTGAGTAATTTTTGTTGATTTATTCAATATTTGTTTTATTTTAGTTAAAAAGTATTTTTTTATTCAATCAAAATGCTTTATCGGGCAATTTTTCGTATTAAAATGCTCGTAGTGTTCAAAAAAATCAAATTGATCATGTCAAGGAAAAAATGTTTAACCAAATCAAATAATTTATGAAGAAAAACTACACTACTTTATTTAGTTTCGTTTGTTGTGAATCATAATACCAAGGCATAAAACTTTTTGCTGTATTATAAGTATTTGCCCCAAAACGGTTATATGAAATTTTCATAAAAAACCATCAGATCTATTTAGCAATCAAACCAAACCAACCAAAAATGAAAAACAACCTAAAAATACTATCAATTCTCTTATTGGTAAATTACACGGCATTTGCCCAAAAAGAGGAAATAAAAGAAGCACAGTCTTATTTTGAAAAAGGGAAATCTGAAGAAGCATGTGCGATTTTAAAAAAAGTAGAATACCTTGTTATTAATGCACCTGACGAAGTAAAATCTGATTTCTTTTTTACAAAAGGAAATGTGTATAAAGATTTGGCAACCAAAAATATAGATGCTGCTGCAAATTTTGCAATAGCTTCCGGTGCCTATCAGGATGTACTTTTATACGAAAATGATTCCCGTAATTATAAATATGCTTTTAAGGCCAACTTAGCTTTAAAAGAAATGAAATTTAAACTTGTAGACGGCGCTTATACTGATTTTAAGGCAGGAAAATTCAAAGAAAGCGCAGACAAAAGTTACGAAGTTTATCAGTTTGATAAAAAAGATACACTAAACCTACTCAATGCAGCTTCTGCTTCATTAGCCGGCAAAGATTATCCTTCTGCAATAAAATATTACGAAAGGCTGAAAAAAATAAATTATACCGGAAAAGGAATAATGTTTTATGCAACCAACAAAAAAACAAAATTAGAAGAATCATTTATTTCCAGAAGTGCAAGAGAATCTAATATCGCTGCCGGATTATTTGAAAAACCAAGAGATGTATGGCCGCCTTCAAAGAAAGAAGAAGTTTTAAATTCCCTGGCTTTTTCCTATATGGAAACAAAAGATTACACAAACGCCGATAAATATTATGAAGAAGGATTGCAATTAAATCAAAACTGCATTGATTGTTACATAAACCTCGCGTATGTCAAAATACAATTAAAGAAAGTAATAGTCGATCAAATGGCTGCACTGGGAAACACTCCTGCCGAAATGAAAGAATACGATAAATTAGATGCTCAGAAAGACGAAATCGTAAGAAGCGCCATTCCATATCTGAAAAAAGCGTTAGTTATCGAACCTAAAAATGAAGATGCTTATAAATCACTTTTAGGAATTTACAGATCACTCGATATGACAAATGAATACAACGCTCTAAAAAGCAGTCAGTAAATAAGATAAACACGAATTTCACAGCTAGCTTAACAAATAGAATTTGTGCAAATTAGTGAAATTCGTGTTTAATTTTGATTAGAGAATAATCTGCTAGATTTTCTTTTTAGCAGCTTCTTCTATTACCGATTTTTTTCCAATAGTTCGTGTAATAATATCTTTCTCCAGACTCCAGCCTCGTGCAGGAGAATATTCACGTCCGTACCAAATAATCTGCAAATGCAAATCGTTCCAGGTTTCTTTCGGAAACAAACGTTTCGCATCTTTTTCAGTCTGAACAACATTTTTTCCATTGGAAAGATTCCACCTGTACATCAATCTGTGAATGTGTGTATCAACCGGAAAAGCAGGAACACCAAAAGCCTGCGACATCACTACACTTGCCGTTTTATGTCCCACAGCAGGCAAAGATTCCAGCGCCTCAAAACTCTGCGGAACTTCACCATTATATTTGTCAATCAAAATCTCAGATAAACCATGAATTCCTTTTGATTTCATTGGCGACAATCCGCAAGGACGGATAATTTCCTTAATTTCTTCCACCGACATTTTAACCATATCATACGGATTATCAGCTTTCGCAAAAAGTAAAGGTGTAATCTGGTTTACACGAACATCCGTGCATTGCGCCGAAAGTAAAACAGCAATTAACAAAGTATATGGATCCTTATGATCAAGCGGAATAGGTATAGTAGGGTAGAGTTCTTTTAACGTATTTATAACAAATTGTACGCGGGCTTCTTTATTCATTTCCGTATTTTTAATCCTGTAAAAATAGCACAATTTTCATCATGTGCCTAATCCGGCTTTCCGTTACAACTCCTCATTGTGCCAGTAACATTTTTAAGCATTTAAAAGAGCTTCCGCTGGTCGCTTTTTAAATGCAAAAAATGCAAACTGCCACAACTCCGGGGTTTTCACTGCAATCCGGGGCAAAAAAAATGAATTATGAATTATGAATTATGAATTATTTTAAAGATATAATCTATAGTCTACAATCTAAAATCTAAAATCTACAATCTATAATCTACAATCTATAATCTATAATCTTTACTCTAAAATCTAAAATCTAAAATAAAAAAAATATGACAACATTAAAAGCAGGCGATAAAGCTCCAAATTTCTCAGGCGTAGATCAGGACGGAAAAACACATGAACTGGCAGATTACGCCGGAAAAAAACTGGTAGTTTTCTTTTATCCAAAAGCAAGTACGCCAGGCTGTACTGTAGAAGCTTGTGACTTAAGAGACAATTTTGAGCGTTTTAAAGCCAATAATTATGAACTATTAGGAGTAAGCGCCGATAGTCAGAAAGCGCAGTTAAAATTCAAAGACAAATACGAATTTCCTTTTCCATTACTGGCAGACGAAGACAAATCTGTAATCAATGCATTTGGAGTTTGGGGACCAAAGAAATTCATGGGAAAAGAATACGACGGAATCCACAGAACTACTTTCGTAATTAATGAAAACGGCATCATCGATGAGGTAATCGAAAAAGTAAAAACAAAAGAACACGCAGCACAGATTTTGAAGTAATCTTTTGTTTCAGGTTTTCTTTGTTTCAGGTTTCAGGTTGCAAAGTGTTGCGTTATTTTACCGCAAAGCACGCTAAGATTTTATGCGTAGAGTTTAAAAAAAATAAAGTTCGCAAAGCTTAATCAATACAAAGCTTTGCGAACTTTTCCACATTATGACATTACAATCTATATAAAAATCTTAGCGTGCTTTGCGGTAAATTTTTATTCAGTCCAGAAGCTGAAACCTGAAACAAAATAAACCTGAAACAAAAAAAAAGTCCCAATTAAGGGACTTTTTAAGTTTAAGCATTCTGTTCCAATTCCTTTTCCGGATGATATCCAAAAAGGTGGTGTTCTTTTATAATTTCTGCAACTCCGGACGGAAGCATTGGTTCCCAGCCCGATTTTCCCTGACCAATCATTTTCAATACTTCGCGAGAGAATACGTTTAATATTTCAGGATTGTAATCTTTAATATCAACCACTTTTCCGTTAAATTTAAAGAATTTGTACAATTCCTTCATTCTAGGATGAACTTTTAAATTCTCAGAAGTAATAATTTCACCATTATCTCCAAGCATAGGATATAAGAAAACTTTCATGTCTCGGTAAAATAACTTTCCGAAAGCTTCCAGAATACCACCACTTAAATGACGGTAGTATTTCTCATCAAAAATGTCAACTAAATTGTTAACACCCATCGCCAATCCCATTCTGGCTTTTGTATAATTAGAAAAATATTCTACTACTTTATAATATTCCTGGAAATTCGAAATCATAACCGTTTGACCCAGTGAACAAAGCAATTCGGCTCTGTCCATAAAATCACGCTCATCAATTTCACCATCCGAACGTAAATTCGAAAGCGTAATTTCAAAAACTACCAATGTATTGTCTTTTTCGACCTTGTTTTCTTCAAGAAACATTTTTAATGACTTCTCATACATGTCAAGGTTAACATTCGTAACCGGACGAAAACTTCCTCTAAAAGCAAGAAGGTTCTTTTTGTATAAAACTGCAGCCGGTAAAACATTTTTCCCTTCAGGATTAAACATAACGGCATCCGTCATTCCGTTTTTAACCAACTGTAAACTCATTAAACGGTTATCAACATCTGCAAAACGCGGCCCTGAAAAGTTGATGGTGTCAATCTCTAATTGATCTTTATCTAAGTGATCGTATAAATAACGAAGTAATCGTTTTGGATCGTTGTATTTGTAGAAAGCACCGTAAATTAAGTTTACACCTAAAATTCCTAGTGTTTCCTGTTGTAGTCTTGCATCTGTTTCTTTAAAACGAATGTGCAGGATAATTTCGTTATAAGCTTCGTCAGGTTCAATCTGGTATCTGATTCCAACCCAGCCGTGACCTTTAAATTGTTTGGCAAAATCTATTGTCGCAACCGTATTGGCGTAACTAAAGAAAAGTTTATTGGGGTGTTTTTCGCGGCTCAAACGTTCTTCGATAAGTTCACCTTCAAAGGTTAACATTTTTTTGAGTCGGTTTTCTGTCACGTAGCGGCCGTCGCCTTCGATACCGTAAACGGCATCACTAAAATCTTTATCATAGGCAGACATTGCTTTTGCAATAGTTCCCGATGAACCTCCGGATCTGAAAAAATGTCTTACAGTTTCCTGTCCGGCGCCAATTTCAGCAAATGTTCCGTAAATATTCTCGTTTAAATTAATGCGTAACGCTTTGTCTTTTATAGAAGGAATCTGTTCGATGACCTTGTCACCCTTTAGTTTTATTTCTGTACCCATTTTATTTTAAATAGATTTGTTACAAAGTTAGTAAATTAGGCTTCTAATGAAAGAGAAATAATCCCTATTTTTGTAAAAAAAACAAGTTCAATTGAAGATCTATTTTTTAGGTACTGGCACTTCTCAGGGTATTCCAATTATTGGAATCGATCATCCTGTTTGCAAAAGCACTGATGCTAAGGACAAAAGGCTCCGTGTATCCATCTGGATTACATGGGACAATCATTCGTATGTAATAGATTGCGGACCTGATTTCAGGCAGCAAATGCTTTCCTGCGGCTGTAGGCATCTCGATGCTATTTTATTCACACACGAACACGCAGATCATACGGCAGGTCTGGATGATATTCGTCCGTTTAATTTCAGGCAGGGCGAAATTCCGGTTTACGCCCATCAGCGCGTTATTGATAATCTAAAACGCCGTTTTGATTATGTTTTTGAAACCGTAAATAAATATCCCGGCGCACCAAGCGTAAAAACCATCGAAGTTGTCAATAACAAACCTTTTGCTGTTGGTGATAAAACAGCCATTCCGGTAAATGTTATGCACGGAGAATTACAGGTTTTTGGATACAGAATCGATGATTTTGCCTATTTGACAGATGTGAAAACCATTCATGAAGATGAAATTAAAAAACTGCAGAATTTAAAAGTTCTGGTAGTAAATGCCTTACGCGTAGAACCTCACGATACTCATTTCAATTTGCAGGAAGCACTTGATTTTATCAATCTGGTTAAGCCGGAAGTTGCGTATTTAACGCATATTAGCCACGTTTTGGGATTTCATGAAGAAGTACAGAAACAACTGCCGAAAAACGTTTTCCTGGCTTATGACAACTTAGAAATTACAATTTAATTATATTACAAAAATGAAAAAATCCTTAATGCTTTACCTTTTTATCCTTGCGATATTAATGAATATTTTTACTTATATGTTTTACAGCCGCGAAGTAAAATTTGGTGAAGAAAGATATGAGAAAACTACAAAAAAGCTGAGAGACAGTATTAATTTGGTGTCAGGCCAATTAGCCGAAGCAGATTATTTTTCTTTGGCACACAATGAAAATGCCCAGAATTATTTTGATAATAGTGCTTCCGGAGGAAAAGTAATTTTATACGAAAAATTGATTCCAATTGTTACAGAAAAATTATTAGACCTAAACTCAAATCCAAAAGGAAATCCTTATACAGGACAAGACATGATTGATGGTAAGAAATTTATCATCAACAAAGTAAAAATCTTAAACCACAGATGGATTATTGTTGATTTCAGTAACGGAGAATTGTGGGGAGAAGCCTTATTAAAGTATTTTGTTAGTGATGATGAAAGCATCTCTTTCGAAACAAATCAATCGTTGTTATATCAAAAATAATAAAGAATTTTCCTATATTTGTAAAAAATAGGACAAATGAAAAAGATATTTTTATTCTCAGTTATTATAGGTCTTTCAGTTTCCTGCAGTACAAAAAATACACAGGAAACGAAAACGACAAACGAAACAAAACCGGAAAAAATGATGGTTGGCGGAGATGTTGACAGCCACGGCTGTAAAGCTTCTACGGGTTCTAGATGGTCAGTTATTAAAAATGATTGCATCCGAATTTTTGAAGGCACACAGTTGTCTCATGTTGAAGATGGAAAAACTTATACAACTGCTGCATATGTTGTCTTCGTAGGAAACAAAGCCGAGCTTTTTCTTGACACTCAAAAAGAATCGATTATTTTAGAAAGAAAATCCGAAGGTGATTCCTGGACTAAAGGTGATTATCAGTTAATTCCCTGGAAAGGTTATGTTTTAAAGAAAAACGGGAAGATTATTTATACAGGACAGTAAAAGTATACAGTCGCAGTCGCAGTTTTCAGTTGAAGCTGCGGCTTTTTTTATTGCTTACTAAAAAAATCTTTAATCATTTTTGAACTTTCTTCAGAATCTCTCAATGATACAAATTCACCATTTTCATCTATCGTAAAATGTCCTTTAAACGCGTCTGGCATTACATTATATTGTGTATTGACCTGATCTAAAGTTGCATTATAACAATTGTAATTATATTTCTTAGCTAAATAAGGCAACGAGTTTTGCCCTCTCAAAAGTTCATATTCCTGATAATTATAAGGAGTGGTTTCTTGTCTTTTAGATAATGTCTGATTGAATTTCTGTAATAGTTTTTCGATCTCCTTTTCCTCTAAAAATATTGATAGTCCGCGCAAAGCGTAGATTTTCATGTCCAGATATCTTTCCTTTTTGTATGCAGTATTAAAGAACTCCTTTAATTCCGGAAACTCAAAATCATATAATAACCTTAAAATTTTATTTCTAATGTCTAATTGTTTTGTAGCAGAATAAATCCTTGTTAAGTGGAGGAAATTATCTTTGTCGATAGTATTTTTATCTAGAGAAAACAGCGCATTTCTAAAGTCTTTGTTACTGTCTTTTATTCTTTCGTCAGTTAATATGTCTGGAAAATTACTCATTATGATTTTCTAAAGTGAATAGTTGCAACCTAAAACTTATTTTTCTAAACTAATATTTAAGTCTGATAATTCTATTTGAAATTTTACTTTAGCTTTTAAAGCGGTAAAAATTTTAATAAGAGTATTTAAGGAAACATTTCCTGCGTTATTTTCAAGTTTTGATATTTGTGCTTTTTGAACACCTACAAGTTTGCCTAACTCTTCCTGAGATAAATTGCGTTCTTTTCGGGTTTGTTTAATTGCAGTTCCAATCAAATCCATTTGTAAATCATATTCAAACTTATCTCGGTTTGGAGTTCCAATCTTACCAACAATTTCATCAGTAACTTGATTTAATGTATATGTTTTCATGTTTTATCGTTTTGATTTAATATTTCTCTTCAAAATAATTTAATCTAATTTTGATGGCTCTGCTAATTTCGTTATCAGGGACTTTACTTTGTTTCTTTATAAAGCCATGTGTTGATATCACTAGAGTATTTTGTGAATTTCTTTTATCCCAAAACGCTAATAATCTATATTGATTTCCTTGATATAAAGTTCTGAATTCCCAAATTTCATCATTTAATTTTTTAAAAAGCTGGGGATCATTCTTAGTTTGAGATTTTTTAATATTGTAAATTATTTTCTCTGCATGTTTTGATTCTATTTTTTTTAAAAAGTTGAAAGCTTCTTCTAAGAATATTATTTCGAAAAGTATCTCTGTCATTTCTTATATATTGCAAAAATACTCAAAAGTATCCGTAAAAGGAAACTCTTGAGTATTTAATTATTTTGACTATCTCTAATGTGCTTGTTTGTTTTAGAGACGAAATTACAATATAAAAATAAAAACGCAGTAATTTTTGTAAGTTTTTTCTTTTTTAAATTAATACTACGAAGCCAGCCAATTCTTAAAATCAAAGAAATTCTGCGGTGCCACACCGTGACCTACAGGATATTCTTTATAAGTAACCGGAATGTTTAATTTTTCAAGAATTGCAGGAGTTTTTCTCGCCCAATCAATTGGAATAACCTGATCGACAGTTCCGTGAGAAGCAAATATTTTTAAGTTTTTGAAGTCGTTTTTCTCAAAACCTTCCTTGATTATTTCTTCATTAAAATAACCGCTCATTGCAACAACTCGCTGAACTTTTTCAGGGTATGAAAGTGCAACCGAATAACTTAAAATTGAACCCTGACTAAAACCAACTAAAGTCACCTTATTGGGATCAATTGGATAATTAGCAACTAATTCATCAATGAATTTAGCAATTGCATCTCGTGAAGTTTTAGCTTGTTCATTGTCAGAAAATTTATTCTGGTCAGCATCAAAATTGATTGCATACCAGGCATAAGCTCCGTATTGTAAATCATAAGGCGCTCTTGCTGAAATAATATAATAGTTATCAGGAAGTTCAGTTGCAAACGAGAACAAGTCAGCTTCATTGCTGCCATATCCGTGTAACAAAAGCAAAACCGGATTTTTATCTAAAATTACTTTTGGTTCTTGTATTTTATATTCTAAAGATAGATTCATTTTTTTTTAGTTTTCAGTCTCAGTCTCAGTTTTCAGGAGAAGGATGAGATATTTGGGATTGTTATTTAATATAAATATAAAAAATCTGTTTTTATCCGCGTTTTTGCTTGCAAATCAGCGTTATCCGTGTTCAAATTTATACGCTGATAAAACAGATTCACTAAATCGAAAACGCTGATTTTAACGAATTTCTTTTTTTTTTGGAATTTGGAATTTAACTATTGAAATTTAATTTATCCGATAGATTTAAACCATTTCTGAAATAGATTTCCAACTAAAGGAATTGGTCTCATCTGGCCTTGAATGGCGCTAAAAATTCCGTAAGTCCATAATATTGAAATGCAAATCCACATTGGAAATGTGATAAAAAAGCTGTCAAAATTACTGATGATTGCTCCAAAAGAAATAAACGTAAGCGATAATCCTAAAGCCTGACGAATATGAAAAGAAGCAAAAGTATTTTTATTTTCAGAGTTCATTGACATGGCAATTAAAACCCCGATAATTAAGATATAACTGGTAATGGCAATTGATTTTCCCTCTTCGATTGAATTATTATTCATTGTAATTATTTAGAGATAACAAGTTGGTTTTGATTTAAAATTCCGTACACAGAACCTTTGATTTCAGTTCCTAAAAAGGCAGAATTTTTAGATTTTGAAAGAATATTTTCTTTCGTAAAAGTGGATGTTCCTTCCGGGTTAAAGAAAGTAAAGTTAGCTTTTGAACCTTCGGCAATTGAATTATTTTCGATTCCGAAAACAGCTTTTCCTAAAGTTAATTTTTCGATTATAGTTTCAAGAGGCAAAACAGTTAATAACGCTCCAAAAGCACTTTCTAAACCAATAGTTCCGTTTTTAGCTGTATCAAATTCCATTTTCTTGAATTCAATATCAATTGGGTTGTGGTCTGAAGTTATAATATCAATTGTTCCGTCAAGAACTGCGTTTATAAGTGCTTGTCTGTCAGTTTCAGTTCTTAATGGCGGAGTTACTTTAAAACGCGTATCAAAACCTTCCAGTTTTTCATCGGTTAAAACTAAATGATGAACAGCAACACTGGAAGTCACTTGTAAACCTTTTGCTTTAGCTTCTTTAATTAATTCAACTGATTTTGCTGTAGAAATGGTTGGAATGTGAAGTTTTCCTCCGGTATATTCTAATAAAAACAAGTTTCTTGAGATTTGCAATTCTTCAGCAAGATTCGGAATTCCTTTTAAACCTAATCTTGTCGAAACGATTCCTTCATTGGCAACCCCGTTTCCTTTTATATTTGGATCTTGTGAATAAGTGATTACCAAACCATCAAAATCCTGTACATATTGCAAAGCTATTTTTAACAAATTGGCATTGTCGATACTTTTATTATAATCTCCAAAAGCGATTGCTCCTGATTTTTTCATATCAAACAATTCAGCCATATCTTTTCCTTCGCTTGCTTTGGTTAAGGCACCAATTGGAAAAAGTTCGGTAGCAAAACCATTTGCTTTGTTTTTTACAAAATTTACCTGTGCCTGATTATCAATAACAGGGTAAGAGTTGGGTTGTAAAGCAACGCCTGTAAAACCGCTTTTTGCTGCAACCTGAAGTCCGTTTGCAATAGTTTCCCTGTCTTCATAACCTGGTTCTCCAAACGAAACGCTGCTGTCGAACCAACCTTGCGAAAGATGAAGATTGTCCAATTTTACTTCGGTTGTATCCTCAATATCAAGAATTGAAGTTCCTATTTTTTCAATTAAACCATCTGCAATTAAAAGATCAATAGTCTGGTTATGAAACGGACTTTTTGAATCGATAATTTTGGCGCTTCTGATGATTATTTTCATATGTAGAGAATTTATTTTAATTGAAACGATTAAATTATTTTAAAGCATTAAAACTTAAGATGCTTAATGTCTTAATGGTGAAAAAATTATTTCACAAATTTGATAATTGCCATTTCTAATGCTAAAAATAACAGTGCAAAGATAACAAACCATTTCCAAATTTGACTGTCAGTTCGCTCAGTTTGTAAGGTGTTAAAAATGGTCGAAATCGTATCAGCAGTTTTAAAATCTGAAACTACATTTTTATTTACCTGACTTAAATCACTTTCACTTCTTTTGTAATTAAAACTCAGATTTTCTACCGATTCTTTTTTATCAAAAACACTATAATTTCCTGCTGTTTCAGGGAAATCGTTGAATGTTAGTTTTACTTTATTGTTTAAAATTTGCTGAATCGGAATAAACGAATCATCATTTCCTTTTACTTCCAAAATTGCATCTTTGCTCAATAAAACATCCACAAAATAAGGCTGATTGTTTCCAATTGTCAAGGCATTAACACCCGTTTTTTGATTGTTTTGTCCCATTTTATAAAAAAGCGGAACGATCAATGGTGATTGCTGAAAGTTTGAATTTGAAGTATTTATTGGTGCTGAAAAAACAGTAATTCCGGAGACCGGGCTTTGAATCGCTGTTACAAATACACTTTGATCTTCATAAGATAAAACCCCCGGATACGGACTTGAAATATCAAATGAACTGTTTGTTTTTGGATATTGAAAATTGGTAATTTTATTCTCAAAAACGCCTGAAAATAAAGGATGATCAAAGTTAATTTTGGTAATTAATTTGTCTTTGTTTTCAAGATTCTTAAACTGAATTTTCCCGAAGTTCCCTAAAAAAGAATTCAGATTCGAAATCGAGCTTTTCTCTGCCGGAATTACAACAAGATTTCCGCCTTTTGATACAAATGCTTTTAAAGTGGTTTGTAACGCCTGGGGAATTTCAATTAATTCATTCAGGATAATTGTGTTTTGTTTTTCTAAACTATTATAATCTAAACTGCTAATAGAATAGTTATTATAATTGAATTCGGATGAAGTGTAAATTCTGGATAAAAAGTTACTTTTTTCAGATTCGCCAATGCTAATGACGTTTGTTTTTTTATTTTTCGAAATACTGAAATAAAGCTTATTATCATAAGCTAAGCCATTATCTTCAATGGTTACATATCCGTGAAAAGCATCTTTTGGAATCGTAAAATTGATTTTCTTTTTCTTCGAATCAAAGTTAAGGATTGTTTTCGCAATCAATTTTTTCTGATTGTATAATGCAACAGAAACAGGTTTGAAATCTTCGCCGTAAGCAGATAAATTAATTCCTAGCTCGTAAAAGTTTTCCAAAGTCTGATTAATGAAAACGCTGTCAATAGAAACATTGTTTTTTTGTTCTGCTTCCGGAATTATAAAATACGGTTTCTCTTCAGTATCTATGTTTTTAACGTCTTTTTCGGCCAGACCAACAGCATCTGTAATAATAACAATATCTTTTTTATGTGCCGATTTATGTGCTTTAATTTTCGCCATAATAGACGAAAGTTCAAATGGCGTTGCACTGTATTTTAGATTTTGCAGTGAAGATTTAGAAGATTTAATATCAGTATTCCAAAAGTTTTCGGTATTGGTTAACAATGAAAACTGAGCAGATTCAGGCGTATTTTCCAAAAGTTCCTGAACAGCGCGTTTTAATAATTCGCCTTTTTTGCCTTTTGCCTGCATACTAAACGAATTGTCTAAAACAATATACATTTCATTAGCTGCATTTTTACTGTCTTTAGCCTCGAAAAAAGGCTGTGCAAAAGCAATAATTACACAAGTCAGCAATAATAATCGCGTGGCTAATAAGAGTCTTTTCTTTATTTTAGAACTTTTACGAGTTTGTACGGCAAGTTCTTTAAGGAAGCGGACATTTGTAAAATAAGAAGTTTTGAAACGTCGTAATTGAAATAAATGAACCAAAATTGGAACAATCAATAAAAAGAGAAAGTATAGAATTTCGGGCTGTTTAAAGTGCATTCTGGCTTTGATTTACTTCGCTACGTTTTGTGTTTCGCAAAGATACTGGTCAAAAATACAAATTTTTACTTAAACGAGACAGCGATATTAATTAAACCATATAAGTTATATAAGTTCATTCAATTTTTACTCAATAAAGCCTTATTCATAATCACTTATATCATTTATTGTTTTAAAAACACAAAGCGTAGTTTGAAAAATGTAACTTTTGAAAATTCATTTGTAACAAAAAACAAACTTCGGAATAAGAATATTCAGTATTTTAGCTAATTCAAAAAACTATGAACAAACTATGAAAAGATTATATATGCTGTTTTTTTCGGCTTTAGCTTTTACAACTTCGCAGGCTCAAAATAAATTTAACTTATTAGTTGGGACTTACACCAATACGTGCGACAGTAAGGGAATTTATGTTTATGAATTCGATGCAAATTCAGGTGATTTTAAATTAAAAAATTCTTCGGAAAATGTTTTGAGTCCAAGTTATTTATCGGTTTCTGCAAATAATAAATTTATTTATGCGGTAAACGAAAATGGAACTCAAAGTATGGTAAGTGCGTTTAATTACGATTCTAAAACAGGAAAACTTAAATTACTGAACTCAAATGCTTCTTTAGGCGCTGATCCATGTCATTTAATAAACGATTCTCAAAATGTAATTGCAGCTAATTATTCCGGCGGAAGCATTGCTGTCTTTAAGAAAAACGCTGACGGAAGTATAACCGAGGCGCAACAATTGATTCAGCATGAAGGAAAAGGACCTAATGCGGCACGTCAGGAAAAAGCACACGTGCATATGGTTGTTTTTTCTCCGGATAAAAAGTTCATTTTATCGAATGATTTAGGTCAGGATAAAATTTTTATTTACAAATACAATGCGAGTGCTAAACATGAAGTTCTGACATTGAAAGGAACTGTTGATGTCAAAGCAGGAAGCGGGCCAAGACATTTGACATTTAGCAAAGACGGAAAATTTGTTTATCTGGTTCAGGAATTAGATGGCACTTTAACGACTTTTAGTTATGATAAAAGCGGAAGTTTAAAATTAGTTGCTGCAACAAGTATTCTTGCGAAAGATTTTAAAGGAGGAACGGGTGCGGCGGCAATCAAAATTTCACCTGACGGACAGTTTTTATACGTAACGGATCGCGTGGACGCTAATAATATTTCGGTTTATAAAATTCTTAAAACCGGGAAAATTGAACTTGTTGAACAGCAAAGCACTTTAGGAAAAGGACCAAGAGATTTTGCCATCGATCCCACAGGAAATTACCTTTTAGTAGGACATCAATACACAAACAATATTATTATTTTTAAAAGAGATAAACTGACAGGAAAACTTAAAGACACCGGAAAAAAAATCGATTTGTGTTCTCCGGTAGGACTTGTTTTTACGAAAATATAATTTTTAAGGTTCAAAGGTTCAAAGGTGCAAAGTGACAAAGGTTTTCCTCTATTTGAAAAATATAAAGGCTCAAAGATGTAAAGTTTCAAGTGATTAAACTTAATTCTCATCTTTGAGCCTTTTTATTTTTGCTTAGAAAGTAAAGTCAGCATGTAACCTTTGTGACTTTGCACCTTTGAACCTTTGATCCTAAAAAGATCTATTTATCCTTATCTTTTCTCTTCTTGTCTCTGGTTTTCAACATATTTCTGTTGACAGAACCGTGGGTTTTCTTTTTGGTTTTTGAAGGTCCCCCAAGATTTACTTTTTTATTCTTTTTTGCTTTATCATGAAAAGCACCGTCACCTTCAAGTTTTACTTTTTTCATTAAAAACTTAATCGGTTGTTTGTCTTTTTCAGGTTCGATTAATTTAGTTGAAATTTCAACTTCCTCAGGGAAATCAGCAATTTCAAGTTCCTGATTCATTAAAACTTCCACTTCCACTTTAAATTCTTCTTCACGAGGCGTGATAAAACTAATGGCAGTTCCTGTTGCATCTGCACGACCTGTACGACCAATTCTGTGCATGTATAACTCAGGAAATTCAGGAAGTTCAAAGTTGATAACGTGAGAGATATTCGAAATATCCAAACCTCTCGCCATAATATCCGTAGTAATTAATCCGCGAAGATTTCCTTCCTGGAATTCAGCCATAGTACTCAAACGGTAATTTTGAGATTTGTTCGAGTGAATCACACCAAACTGCCCTTCAAAATCTTCTTCAATTCGCGTATGAAGCATATCTGAAATCTTTTTATTGTTTACAAAAACCAAAACACGTTCCATGCTTTCGTTTGTTTGCAATAAATGTTTTAGCAGGTTTACTTTTGTATTAAAATTAGGAACATTATAGGTAATTTGAGTAATATTTTCAAGCGGAGTTCCAGAAGCTGCAAGCGTAACTTCTTCCGGAAAATCAAAAAAGTCATTCAAAACAGCATCAACTTCATCTGTCATTGTTGCAGAGAAAAGAATGTTTTGACGTTTGGTTTTCATCATCGCCAAAAGCGCCGTTAATTGTGTACGGAAACCCAGATTTAACATTTCATCAAACTCGTCTATTACTAATTTTTGAGTTTCATCAAAACGAATTACAGCATCCAAAGCTAAATCCATTGTACGACCCGGTGTTCCTACTAAAATATCGACACCTTCGTAAACGGCTTTTTTTTGTGTATTGATATTTACACCACCAAAAATACCAAGTGTACTAACCGACATATATTTGGTAAGTTTCTCCACTTCTTCAACAACCTGAACTACTAATTCTCGGGTTGGAACCAGAATTACAATTTTTGGAGTATTGGTTGGGGTAAATTTATATAATTTTAAAAGAGGCAATAAATATGCAAATGTTTTACCGGTTCCGGTTTGCGCAATTCCCATCATATCACGACCTGACATAATCACAGAAAAGGATTTTTCCTGAATAGGAGTTGGCGTAACAAATCCTAATTCGTCGATTGCTTTTTGTACTGATTTTGGAAGATTGAATTTTTCGAAAGTGCTCATTTACATTAAATTTTGTGCAAATGTACGTTAAATTCGTGGTTTTTTGTTAGATTTCTGTTTTTGATGATAGGTTGGGACGCTGAGCGTCGCGACACTTCGAGAGGATGGAGTGGTAATTGGAGCGCGGGCTTCGACTACGCTCAGCCTGACATAAATTAAAAACCTTCAAAAACGCCTAAACCAAATAAGGCAAAATCATATTTTACAGGATCTTTTGCATCCATTTTGCGAAGTTGTAAATCGAGTTCTGCTAATGCTTTTGCGTCGTTTTGCTTTCGCGAAAGAATGCCTAATTTGCGGGCTACATTGCCGGAATGCACGTCAAGCGGACAAGATAAAGCGGCTGGCGAAATAGTTTTCCAGATTCCTAAATCGACTCCTTTTGCATCCTGACGCACCATCCAGCGCAAATACATGTTGATTCTTTTTGCTGCCGAATTATTCAGCGGATCTGAAATGTGTTTTTGAGTTCTTGGCAAATGATCTATTTCGAAGAATGTCTTTTTGAATTCGCTGATGCTTTTTTGTAAACTGTCTTTTTCCTGATTTTTTGCGAACACATTTTCTAAACCGCCATGATTTTGATAAACGTGCTGCAAACCTTTTATAAAACCACCAAAATCTTTTCCGTTGAAGGTGCGATGCACGAAATTTTCCAGACGTTCCAGATCATTTTCAGAATGTGACATAATAAAATCGTAAGGTGTATTGCCCATTAATTCCATCATTTGGTGTGAGTTTTTAATAATCATTTTGCGGTTTCCCCAAGCGATTGTGGCGCTTAAAAAACCTGCAATTTCGATGTCTTCTTTTTGAGAAAATAAATGCGGAATCTGCACAGGATCACTTTCTATAAAATCCTGATTGTTATATTGAATGACTTTTTCGTCAAGAAATTCTTTGAGTTCTTTTTGGGTCATGCTAAAATGAATGTTCTTAATAGTTGAGTGCCCTAGCCCTGATGGAAGCGGTATCCTTTTTCTTGCTTCTTTAGCAAGGAAAAGATATAGCGGACAGCAGGAAACAGCTTCTAATTACTAATCTGACCGTCGACCATAACTAATTTTCTGTCTGCCATATTGGCTAATTCTTCGTTGTGGGTTACGATCACAAATGTTTGTCCGAACTCGTCGCGAAGCTGGAAAAATAACTGATGTAAATTTTCAGCAGATTGCGTGTCCAGATTTCCTGAAGGTTCATCGGCAAAAATAACGTCAGGCTTATTGATTAAAGCCCTTGCAACGGCCACACGCTGTTGTTCACCGCCCGAAAGTTCGTTTGGTTTATGATTGATTCGGTGTGATAAACCTAAATATTCTAATAGTTTTTTGGCTTCTTTTTCGGCTTCGGCTTTTGATTTATTGGCCATGAAAGCGGGAATACAAACGTTTTCCAATGCTGTAAATTCCGGTAATAATTGGTGAAACTGGAAGATAAAACCAAGATTTAGGTTTCTGAAAGTGGATAATGTTTTGTCTTTTTTACTCTTTTTTCTAAAATAAAGATTCAAATAAATTGCCAGTGCCAAAAGCGGAAGAATTAAAGCCCCAACCGTAATATTTCTGGTTAAATCATCAAAAATTATATGCTTGAAAAAGAAAGTAAAAATGATAAGGGCAACAGTATAAACAGCACCAATCCAGCAAATCCATTTGAATGTTTTCTCTTGTTTTGAGTTGTCTTTTTCAACATCCTGAAGCGTTAAAATATTTTCTCCGTTAATGATTAATGATGAATTTGTATTTTGTTCAGGTTTGTCAAGCGTTCCTAAAATTTGTAATAAAGTGGTTTTCCCGGCACCGGACGCGCCAACAATCGAAACAATTTCTCCTTTTTTAATATGTAAATCAACTCCTTTTAAAACTTCAAGTTTGTCGTAGAATTTATGTATGTTTTTTGCTTGTATCATTTTGAAACTGTTTCTACAAAGAAACAAAGATTATGAATAGAATCAAATTCCAATATCTGAAATCTATATTCTATAATCTAAAATCTATATTCTAAAATCTAAAGTCTAAAATTCTAAAACTTGGCTTGAAAATTGAAGATGTGGTAATTAAGAAACAAATACCAGTTAAAGATAAATTTACTTTGATGATTTATTTTTAAATTCGAATAATAACTAAATCAAATAAAAATGCAGGATTTGAATGTAACAACTGACGATAGAATGAGAAAGCTCCTTTTAGGATTGCTTTTTGACGGTATTGGAATGATTTCTTTTTCGATTCCGCTTTTAGGTGAGTTTTCAGATGTAATCTGGGCGCCAATTGCCGCTTTTTTAATGAGCAGAATGTATAAGGGACGAGTAGGAAGGGTGGCGAGTATTTTGACTTTTGTGGAAGAAATAATTCCGTTTACCGATATAATTCCCTCGTTTACCATCACTTGGATTTACACTTATTTTTTTCAGAGACAGAAAAATGAAACTATTGATGTGAATAAATGAGCAAATTAATATAAAAGAAATGGCAACTTTAGGGTTGCCATTTCTGTTTTTGAGTATTATTGCACGATAATCTTTTTTACGTGTAAAGTTTCTTTTGTGTCAGGATCTGTCACTTTTAAAATAAAAACACCTTTAGTTTTTAAATGAATATTTTCTTGTGTTTTTGAACTGATATTCTGTTTTACAACTTCTTTTCCTAAAATATCATAGACTTTTAGTTCGGCTTTGTTAACGTCATTTTCCATCAAAACAGAAAAAGAACCGTTATTGGGAACAGGCCAGACTTTGAATCCGTTATCAGCTTCTTTGTTTACCTGATTTACAGATAAATTTCCGGATCCGCTCAGAATGTTGACTTTACGGGTCATAGTTCCGCCTTCGCTGTCAGTTACAGTAAAATTAAAAGAACACAAACCTGCCGCAGATGGAGTAAATTCAACAATATTAGATACTAAAAGGGCATTTCCATTTACAAAATTTGATACATTGTAACTTATGCCGGTTGTAAAACCTCTTGATAATTTTTGTATGTCAATGTTTATTTTAGTTCCTGTTGGTGAATCATAATGCGGAAGCGACATCCATTGTAAATATTGATCAAGATTGGTATATCCATCTAAATCAGCATCAGCATTTGCATCTGAAAAATCTCCATTTGCGGAGTTTATATTTGTTCCGATGATATTTTCCCACCAGTTTGGCAAACCATCCTGATCAGTATCCCAATTGGCATCTCGGTTTAAAGTTGGATACGATTCGTAACCGCCAACATCTGATTCATTGTCCGGAAATCCAGGTTTGTTTGTTACGCTTCCTCTTATAGAATAAGTTCCGTTTAATGTTTCTGAAATAATTCTTTCGTCATGATCGTCAAAAACCGGCTGCGTACAACCTACATCAGAAAGCACAATTTTATACGCGTTTTTAGCACTTTGTGTCGTTACATACGAAGGGAAAAAAGGTGTGCTTACAAAGTTTTCATAAGAAACTGTATTTCCCGAAGCTTTGCGACCTACCGTTTGATTGGTTTCGTCAAAATGGCCCGGCATAACATTTCCATTAAAATAACATTGCTGCATTCCGGTTCCTGTGCCTTCATTTTGCTGATTGAAAGCCATAAATATTTTTGATCCTGCGCCTGGTTTATAATAATTGTTTACAAAATTAACTTCTTTGGTTCCTCCGTCAGTAGTTCTGGAACCCCAGTTGTAAACGACATTATTCGTGATATCCATTTTTCCGGAATAGGCGCCATTTCCGTCTAATCCACCGCCAAGACTCCAGTTTCGACCGTAACAATGTGCCAGTAAATTGTGATGGAAACTTCCAATATCTCCGCCAATTGTTGCCGCATAACCGTGTTCTGTTCCTGCAGGATAATTTTGATGTCCGGCAGCATTTAAAGCTTCTGAGATTAAAGTTTTTTGCAGCGTAATATTTTTTCCTGAGCGGGAACTAAAAGCTTCGTCGATTGTCCAGCTTATAGAGCAATGATCCATAATGCTGTTATCAGCGCCTGTTAAACCCATTCCGTCATAAGTTGGACCGCCGCCAACACGAACTCTTACGTTTTGAACAACGGCATCATTTCCGGTTATGCCAAAAGGAGCAGAGCGAATACAAATTCCTTTTCCAGGCGCTGTCTGACCCGCAACCGTAACGTAAGGCTGGCTCAAGACCAAACGCGAACTCAGCTGAATAATTCCAGATGTATTAAAAACAATAGTTCTTGGGCCCACATCATTGGTTATGGCTTCACGAAGACTTCCGGGACCGCTGTCGTTTAAGTTAGTTACTGCTACGACTTTTCCACCTCTTCCTCCGCGGGCAAATCGACCGTATCCTTCGGCTTCAGGAAAAGCGAGTTGTGCCGGACGAAATCTCCAGACATTTCCTTTCTCCACCTGATTATTAGCCAATACTTCGTCAATACGCCAGTAATAGGTTGCGCCTGTATATAAACCGTTTACCTGATACGAGACATTGGTTTTGATTTGATTGCCTTTGTATTCAGGCGATACTGTCGTGGCAGTTTCAACCGCTGCAAGATCAGTTCCGAAATAAACATTATGCGATAAAGCGTTTGTTGCCGACGTCCATTGCAGTAATTTGCCTCCGGAATTTAATTCGACATGTTCGTCATTGTGTTTCGGATTTGGATTTATGGACTGAAAGAAAATATTTGGCGTATTTAATTCGAATCCGTTTATAATTACATTTTTGATATTTTCTGTTCCTGATGTTTCTGCTGCAAACACAATTACAACATCAGTATTGGCGACAGCCTGAAATTTTAAATAAGCTGATTTTGCGTCTGCTGTTTTTGTGGCTCTGATACTCGGAATTAAATTATCAACGACTAAATTTCCATCTACAGAAATATCAATCGGACTAAAGGTATTCCCAGACGGACTATCGACAGCATTTAAAAAAGCCAATAAAGTGTGTTCTCCCGCAGCTAATCCTGTTATTTTAAGTTCGATTTTTCCTCCCAGATTTGCCGTTGTTCCTTTTACGGTAAGTCCGTCAGAAACTAATCTGGCATAATATGGAGTCTGAATTCCTGCTTTGTACCAATTGGTTCCTAAAGCATCGCCTTTATCTCCAATTCGGGTTACGGTAAAAGTAATTCCGTTTTCAGTATAAGTACTCGTATCGCCGGAACCAATTACCCATGCGGTGTATTCGGGTTCGTTGACTTCCGCTTTAGGTCTTCCGGATTGATCAAAATCAATCTTCACAACTGGATTTTGGCCAAAAATAGTTGTGACCGACATTGTAAGGCAGCATAATGCCATTACAAAATGTAATCTCATGGAGTTTTGTAGCATTTTAAAGTTTTTTGGTTGGTTAGTTAAGTAAATTATTTCAGCTCACTTTTTTTAAAGCCAAATTGCCTGTATGAAGAAAATAACAGTTTTAATTGTGATCATCTTCTTGTTTTTAGTCGTCTAACTTTATGGTTGTGAGTACTGTAAAGATTGTTAATGCCTGAAATAAAACTATCCTGCACCATCCTGCAAAAATGCGTTTATTGTATTATTTTTAATATTAAAATATCAAATATGTATTTTTTACAGTAATTTTTTATGTAATTAATTTTGTAAGAGTTAGGCATAGCAAGCTTTACAGGAAAAAATAGAAGAAGAAGCTATTTTTTAAAATCTAATAAAAAATTTAAGGATGAAATAATTAAAGAGGAATTATTTCTGAAAAGAAAATAATGTGAGAGTTATTTATTTTTGAAGTATGCTTTTTCTGAAATTAATCTTTAAACAGAAATCCCAATCCCATACTTTTAAGCATTCTTTTTTCGAAAGCCCAAAAGAAGCGAAATTGTCCGAAAACAGTTCCTATAGCAACCAATAAAACCTGATAAATGGGAAAAATGATAATTAAACGAATTAAGGTAAACCAGCCTCCAAAATCTTCTTTGGTAATACCTAACCATACACAAAAAGGTTTAGACAGCCATGCAGATGCCGATCCGGTGATGGCAAAAACGATAAATATGATGACGAATTGAAAATTTGAGGTGATGCCCCAGCGTTGTTTTAATTTATTCATTTCTATTTATAATGATTACAAATATAACAACATTATCTAGATGGAACATATCCCCAAAGCTTTTGTTTATAAGTATTTTGAAAATAAATCATGTAGTTGTAAATAAGGTAATTTACCTCGTAACCGTACTTAATTGTTGGATTGTAATTGATACTCATTTCATATAAATCCGGATTGTAGCGTTGTGGTTGTAAAACCCTGCTGTTCCATTCTGTAATATATAAATTGTTTTTGTTTTCAAGATAAGACAGAGAATGATAATTTCGCGGAAAAGCTCTCGAAGCCAGCCAGGTGCTAAATCCATTATCGATAATTATAACTTCATATTCTAACGAATCGTTTGCAATTCGGACAGTATCATTTACCGCAACATTTTGCTTCACTGTCGTGTCAACTGGTTTTTGAGCCGTAGAACACGCAATGACGGTAAACAAAACGATTAATATGTACATACAATTTTTCATAACTTAAATTTACGAATTTTTTTTTAAGTTAGTTAGGTTCTAAGATGCTAAGATTCTAAGTTTTTTTTGAGGGTTGTTTTTACTATTATAAAAATAAGCTGTTTACATAAACGCAAACAGCTTTAAATGTTTTAAGTAAGGAAAAAATCTCAGCAACTTAGAATCTTAGCCTCTTAGTAGCTCAAATTACTTACTTCTAAACAACTTCCCAATAAAACCGGCAATTCCGCCTTTGCTTTTTGTTACGACTAAAACATCGGCTACGTCTACTTTTCCGTCGGCGTTTTGGTCTAAACCAAATTGCATTCCGTATTTAGAAATCGTATCCATAATGCTTGATGCTTGTCCGCTGTTTCCCGTGATAGAACTGATGATATCTGAAATTTGAAAACCACTATCGTTTGGATCTTTTGCCTTATTAACCAAAGAATTTAAAACCTGCGGAATCATACTTGCCGCAACGCCCGAAGAATCTGCGTTGCTTAAACCAAATTTTTCTCCAAGACTTCCTGTTAATTGTTTTGTTATTTGCTGAACCACCGGATTAGAATTATCTATTGGCGTTTTTCCATTAAATAAACCGGCTAATTGTTCTGCACCACCTTCTGAAGCAATTTTTTGCAATCCTGCAAATATAGAGTTGCTTGTTTCATTTACAACGGCCTCGTTATGTTCATTTGGGATTGCATTGTTTTTTACAATGGCATCACCTCCGTATTGTTGTACTAATTGCGTTAATTGTTCAAACATGATTTAAGAGTTTAAATTAGACGTCAAATTTACATAAAAAGAAAGGGATTTACTACAAATTTGTAGTAAATCCCTTTAAAGTTAATCTTTTTATTTTGTATTAGCTCAACAAAGAAATAATTTGTGATGCTAACTCAGTACCAATTCTGTCTTGTGCTTCTCCCGTTGCAGCTCCAATGTGTGGAGTCAACGAAATTTTTGGGTGCATTAAGATTGTCATTTCCGGTTTTGGCTCGCTTTCAAAAACGTCTAAACCAGCAAAAGCCACTTTTCCTGAATCCAATGCTTTTACTAAAGCTACTTCATCAATCACACCGCCACGTGCACAGTTTACGATTCCAACACCGTCTTTCATGATTGCCAATTCTTTTTCTCCAATGATGTAACCATCCTGAGCAGGAACGTGCAGCGTAATGAAATCAGCTTCTTTAAACAAAGATTCTAACGATTGAGAAACGATTGTAGTTGTAATAGACTGTCCGTCAAAAAACTCCACTTTAATATCTACTTGCGGAATAAAACTATCTGCAGCGATCACTTTCATACCCAAACCAAGAGCCATTTTTGCAGTAGCTTGCCCGATACGGCCAATACCAACAATTCCTAAAGTTTTACCTCTTAATTCAACACCATTTGCATATGCTTTTTTTAAACCGTCAAAGTTTGAATCTCCTTCAAGAGGCATATTTCTGTTTGAATCATGCAAGAAACGAACACCAGAAAACAAGTGTCCAAATACCAGTTCAGCAACAGATTCTGATGATGAAGCCGGTGTATTAATTACGTGAATTCCTTTGCTTTTAGCATAATCAACATCAATGTTGTCCATACCAACTCCGCCACGACCAATGATTTTTAATCCCGGGCAGGCATCGATTATATCTTTACGAACTTTAGTTGCACTGCGCACTAAAACCACGTCTACATTATTTTCATTTACAAAATTAGCAACTTGTTCCTGAGCTACTTTTGTAGTGATAACTTCAAATCCACCTTTTTCTAAGGCAAGAATTCCACTTTTAGAAATTCCGTCATTGGCTAATACTTTCATTATAGTTTATTTGTTTATTTGGTTAATCGTTTAACTGATAAACCAACTATTATAATTTTTTCTTTTTTGATTTAGGAGCTAATCCCGCTATCCGTTCCAATCTTTTATTTTTTTAAAGAAAAAAAATAAAAGGATTTCCACTTCTATCGGGGCTAAAAATCCGGTACTCAGTCTCAGTCTCAGTTTTCAGCCTTACGTTACTGAAAACTGAGACTGAAAACTGAAAACTAAACTTTAGACTCCAAAGCTTTCATCACATCCACTAAAACCTGAACACTTTCGATAGGCATAGCGTTGTAAATAGAAGCTCTGTAACCACCCACAGAACGGTGTCCTGGCAATCCTGAAATTCCTGCAGCTTTCCATAAAGCATCAAAAGTTTCGGTGTGATCAGCATTGTTTAGTAAGAAAGTAACGTTCATTTTAGAACGGTCTTCAACCGCTGCAGCACCTTTAAATAATGGGTTTCTGTCGATTTCAGCATAAAGTAAATCAGCTTTTGCGTCGTTTAATTTCTCAACCGCAGCAATTCCGCCTTTTTCTTTAATCCATTGCAATGTTAATAAAGAAACATAAACAGCAAAAACAGGTGGCGTATTATACATACTTTCTGCTTTGATATGTTTAGCATAGTCTAACATGCTAGGAATTGTTCTTCCGCTTTTCTCTAAAATTTCTTCTTTAACAACTACAAGAGTAGTTCCTGCAGGACCCATATTTTTTTGAGCTCCGGCGTAGATTAAATCAAATTTAGAGAAATCTAAATTGCGTGAAAATATATCAGAACTCATATCACAAACAACAGGAATATTAGTTGCCGGGAATTCTTTCATTTGAGTTCCAAAAATGGTATTGTTACTGGTGCAGTGAAAATAATCTGCATCACTTGGTATGGTGTATCCTTTTGGAATATGGTTGTAATTTTCTTCTTTTGAAGAAGCTACAACAACAGTTTCTCCAAAATTTTTAGCTTCTTTTATAGCAGCCGTTGCCCAAGTTCCGGAATCTAAATAAGCAGCTTTTCCGCCTTCTTTCAATAAATTATAAGGAGCCATTAAGAATGCTGTACTTGCACCACCTTGTAAAAATAATGCCTGATATCCTTTTCCCTCAAGTCCTAAAAGTTCTAAAGCAAGGGAACGAGCCTCATCCATAACAGCAACGAAATCTTTGCTTCGGTGCGAAATTTCAAGGATAGATAATCCTGAATCATTAAAATTTAATACTGCTTTTGCTGCCTTCTCAAAAACTTCCTGAGGTAAAATGCTGGGTCCTGCGCTGTAGTTGTGTTTTTTCATGGTTGTTGTTAATAGTCGAAAATTTTAAAGACGCAAATTTCGGCAATAGGAGCTGAAAAAGCGATAAATTATTCGAAATAATTAAACATTTTTTTACTTTGTTGTTAACAAAAACGTTATAGTATCTACGTTATCTGCATAATCCCACAATTGCGGATTTTGCGTTTCTCCAAAGGGAATACTATTTTCGATTAAATCGTTACTTACGATGCATTGAATTTGTTCAGATTCAGTAGTAATACGCTTTTTAAGGTCTTCAATGTCTTCATAAAATTCATAGAAAACACTCGAAATAGGGGAGGCGTAGCTCGAATCTTCTTTTATAGTCAAAAAGCCGTTATCCAGTAATTTGAAATTACTCATTAAAAAAACTGCTTTATTGTAATCGTAATTATTGGCGTATTTTTCGTAATGAATTACATCCTGATATTTAAAAATTGCTTCAAAAAAAGCATCAAACGAATAGCCTTTTGGCACAAAAATCTTGGATACATTGCGGCATCCCAAACCAAAATACCTGAAAATATCTTCGCCCAAAGCTTCTAATTGTTCTTTGGTTTCTTTTCCGTTTAAAACGGCAGCCGAATTTCTGTTTTTTCGAATGATCGAAGGTTTATCTTTAAAATAATATTCAAAATATCTCGCCGTATTATTACTTCCGGTGGCGATTACGGTGTCAAAATTTTCCAGTTTTCCTTCCACGAAAGTGATCTTATCTTTTAAACTTTTATCAACAGCAATTAAATATTTGGCTAAAAAAGGCAATAAATGCTGATCATTTGATGACGTTTTGATAAGTGCTTTATTTCCGGTAATTAAAACAGAAAGAAAATCGTGAAAACCTACCAGCGGAATATTTCCGGCCAAAATTAACGCTACGTTCTTTTCATTGTTGTCACTAAAAAGCGCTGTTGGGTAGGCCGAAAGCCATTTGTCGATGTTTTCGTCAGTTAATGCTTCTGCCCAGGATTGTATTGCAAAATACACATGTTCAGGCGTATACCAGCCATTATGAGATTGTGATAAATGTATCAGTTTTTCGAAATCATCAAAAAATAAATCGTTGTGTAAGACATCCGATTTTTTAATTGTGTTCTTTTCAGAGAATTGTTTTAGAAATTTCCCTAATTCAACAAAAACACTTTTTTTTGTTTCTAATGTCATAATGTTTGTTTATGAAGAGTTTTGATTGTAATTTTGCACAAAAATAAGCTATATTAAGTTATAAGACAAAGCAGAATAAAATCTTCGTATTATTATTTCTCTACTTGTAACTTTTAACTCATAATCAAGAACAAAATGGCAATAATTATAACTGACGAATGCATCAATTGTGGGGCCTGCGAACCAGAATGCCCAAATACAGCAATTTATGAAGGTGCTGATGATTGGAGATATAAAGATGGGACTAGTCTTAAAGGAAAAGTAATATTACCAGACGGAACTGAGGTTGATGCAGAAGATGCCCAAACCCCAATTTCTGACGAAGTTTACTACATTGTTCCTGGAAAATGTACAGAGTGTAAAGGTTTTCATGATGAGCCTCAATGTGCTGCTGTATGTCCTGTTGATTGCTGTGTACCAGATGATAACCATGTAGAAGACGAAGAAACGCTGTTAAACAGACAAGCATTTTTGCACGGAGAATAATTTTCTTTAAAAATTTTATACAAAAGTCCTGAGTTTTAACGCTCAGGACTTTTTTTATTAAGTACTTTCTTTATTTTATTTTAACATTCTATTGGTATTTAATGTTTTATTTGTAGTTTTAGTGCGAAATTTTAACAATAAGTCTAAAATAATTTAAATTATAGCGTATGAAAAGACTGATACTATTATTTGTTTTATTTTTTAACACCATTGTTTTTGCACAAGATACAGAGTATTCGATTGTAGTGAAAGATATTGAAACACAGTTGCCTATTGAAAATGCGACAGTTGTTATACTGAAAACCAAACAAATTTTAATAAGCAATCACGATGGTAAAGTAACTTTTGTGCTAAGCGGAGGTTCGAATGTTCAGGTTTCTGAAACCAACTATGAGAATTTGACACTTCGTTGGGCCAGTCTGAAAGAAAATGAATTTGTCGTTTATCTCAAAAGTAAAGACAATAAACTGGACGAAATTGTTTTGTCTAAAGAAAATCCGCAAAAAATCCTTCAAAAAATTGTTTCAAATTCTACCGAAAAATTAGCAGCTTCCTGCAGATTAAAAGTCTATGTAAGAGAATTTTTTATGCTGGATAATAAATACTCTTATTATAATGACGGTCTTGTCAATTTTCAGTTTAATGTCAATCAGAAAAAAGTAAATACCACTTTATTAGTAGAGCAAAACCGATCTTATGGTTTACTTGATGAAGATGTTAGCGCTGATTTAAGAGGTTATAATCTGAATGATATTATGGAGAATTATGTTAACCTGAAATATTTTGATCCCATTTTAGATGCGAAGGCAAAAAAAGAATATGATTTTATTACCAAAAGGCATCCTGCAAATACTAATTATTATGTAATGAAGATTTCACCTTTGGATAAAGCTAAAAAAGCGGTTGATAATTTTGAAATTATTTACGATCCTGAAAAGAAATTAATCATAGAATTTAGCATTGAAATTACACCGGGAACTATTGCAGAACTAGTAGAAAATAAAGAAGAAGGCGCTAAAAACATTACCAGATCTATCGTAAAAGTAAATTACAGAGTTGATGATGAAGATTACTATCTGTTAAGCTCAAATGAAGAAGTGGGATATGATGTTGTTTTAAAAGACAAAGGAGTCAAAAATATTCAGGTCAGAAATAATTTTATTACTACAAACTTCAGTAAAGAAAAATTCACCTATGATGAAAGTGATGTTTTTAAAGAAAAATCACTTTTTAATAAAAAGAATAAAATTCTAACCAATTACTGGAATATCTCCGGTTTTACTGCCACCGAAGAAGAAAAAACGCTAATTGACGGATTAGAATTTAAAATGTAAGTTTTAAAAAATTGTAATTAAAAAATCCTGAGTTTAACGCTCAGGATTTTTTTATGGTCTCTTTTTGGCCACAATTACAAAAGTATCGTAAGCATAAGTCTTTCGGTCTATCGTTTTTATGATTTCAAAATTATTCAAATATAAAAACAGCTGAATTTCGTTGAGCGTAAAAACCCGAACTGTCGAAAAATCATTCTCGATAATTTGTTTTTCACCATTTACAAAAGTATAATATTGCGCCGTCCATTCGAGCATGAAATTTTCCAGAGAATTGTTGGTATCCCAATGGCTTTCTCTGATATAATTTACGTTTTCGTATTTTGCTTCGTGTGTAATAATCGGATTTTGTTTGGTGAAAGGAATAAAACGATTGGCATCGATAAAATCGAAAATGATAACGCCGTTGTCGTTTAGATTCTTGTAAATCGAATCAAAAGTTCTGTTAATGTCATCATTTGTAATCAAATAACTTGTAGATCTTCCGGTAATTAAAATAGCATCAAACAAAGTATTCAGTTTAAAATCGCGCATATCGCCTTGTATGAAAGAACAATTTTTGTTTCGTTCTTTGGCAATAGCAATCATATCGTCGCTATAATCAAGACCTTGATAATTTTGATTGTTTGTTGCGAATCTTTTGGCCAGATTTCCGGTTCCGCTTCCTATTTCCAAAACTGAAGCAGCTTCGTTTTCTTGGATCAGCTTGTTGTAAAAAGCATATTCTTCATCATAATCAACAAAAGTCTGATACATTGCATCGTAAATTGCAGCCATTTTTCCATCATATAAATTTGCCATAACTTCAGGATTTAATATACAAAATTTAATATAATAGTATAAAAAAGGGCTGTCTTACTGACAACCCTTTTCGTGTTATTAACCAAATATGAATTAGAATTTATAATTTACAGATAAGTTAAACATAGTTCCTAATTGACTGAAATGGAAACCATCATACGTCATTCTTGAATAACGTTGGTTGAATGTAAGTAAATTAGATTGTTGTTGCTTTTGGTTAGGATCTGCAAGTAATGCAGCTCCAGCCTCATTTTCTGCTACAAATTTCCATTCAGGTAAAACATTAAATAAGTTATTTACATTTAATGCGATTGTTAGTTTTTCAGTAGCATTAAAATTAACTCCTAAATCAGTAACAATTTTAGGAATAAATTCTGTTTTTAAGTTTGCTGCAAGAAACTCCGGAGAACCCGCTGGCGCAGTAGGATCATTTGTAGCTAAACCATCCTGATTAAAGGTAGTTTTTCCGAAATAAGTATTGTTCAAAGAAAATCCGAATTTACCAATTTCATAGTTTATTCCAAGAATCCATTTAGTATCAGGTCTTGAAGTAAAAGTCAAAGAATTCAGGATTTCTCCAAATGAATTGTTTGTTACAGGAGAAATTCTTTTGTTTTCTAAAGTAATGTTTCCAGATACATTAAATCCTAATTTACCTTCACCAATTCCGATATTATTATAACCTGCAACAATATCTAAACCAGCAGTTCTTGAATCGAATGAGTTAGAAAACCAGGCTACATTTCCAAAATCAGTATCTTGTCTGTCACCTAAAACAATTCTGTCTTCTACTTTAATATTGTAGTAGTCAACAGTAATATTGAAGTTTTGAAAAGGTTTTGCACCAATTCCAACAGTTACGTTTGTTGATTTTTCAGGATCTAAAGGAGGAATTCCTAACTGACGAGCCTGAGGAGAAACGTTATTGATAATTCCACTAATTTGAATTCCTTCTCCTGCTACAAATGAATATTGAGATTTTTGAGTATAGATCTGGTGTAAAGTCGGTGCTCTGAAACCTGTAGAAACAGATCCTCTTAAAGTAACTTTGTCATCTAAGAATTTATATCTTGTACTTGCTTTCCAAACCGTTGCACCACCAAAATCACTGTATTCTTCATGACGAACAGTTCCGTTTATTAAAAAGTCTTTTGTAATATCAAAAGCAACATCCAAATAAACACCAACATTGTAGCGGTTCCATTTTCCTGAATTTTCAGGTCTGTTTCCAGCAAATGAGTCAGCACCTGTTCCATCCCAAGAAGCTTTATCGCCTTCAATAACAGAGAAGTACTCAGATCTGAATTCAGTACCAAAACCAATACTAATTTTGTCTGATACAATTTTAGAGATGTCAAGATTTCCAACCACATGGTTGAAAGAAGTTCCCCCTGGTTTAAAGGAAATTGGGCTATTTTCTCTGTATACTGGAGTTTCAACAGGAAGTCCGGTATCAGGATCTATACTAGTCGTCGTAATATCAGTTGATCTGTTTACTGAATTATTTACACTATACACTTGTTTGTTACCACCTACTGTAATACTTGCGTCGGTATTCCAGCCATTTTTAACCGTTTTAAATCCTAATGTACCATTATAATCAGTTAAATCTCCTTCAAAAGTTGGCCCATATCCATCATAAGAAGGGTTAGCCGCATCACCATTTCCAAAGAAATCATTTAAATAAGGATCTCCAGATAATGGTCTCCAGTAAGGTGTTCTGAAATTCGCAAAAGAGTTTACTTTTTTGTACACATAAGCGGCGTTATAATACAAACTAGTATTGTCGCTAATTTCGTTTCCACCATTAATTAAAAACTTGGCTGCAGCTGTTTCTGGCGAACCATTAACGTTTCTTGCATCTGGATGTCTTTTTAAATAATCATTTACTACAGCTATACCTGCGGCATTATCTGCTCTAATAGAAGTTGGTGTTGCTCCGTTAGTCCAGTTGTCTGGATTTTCAGGATCAACATATACGAAATCTGCATATTCTCCACCTACTAATGGTTCATTATCAGGTCCTAAATTATTAGTTCCCCCATCAACTGTTCCGGCTCTGTTCGCTAATTTAACTTTAGAGAAATCTATAGTATAATTTAAAAAACCTTTTTCGCCAACGGTAGTTCCACTATTTAAACTTACTCCCAACATTTCGCCATCACCTTCAGAAGTAATTCCACTTCTTACAGTTACAGATCCGGCGTTGTTGTTTTTCTTCAAAATAATGTTCATAACTCCCGCAATCGCATCAGAACCGTATTGAGCAGAAGCTCCGTCACGAAGAATCTCAACTCTTTCGATCGCGTCTGTTGGAATTGCAGAGATATCTGCACCTGTTTCTCCACGTCCCGGAGAAGTTTGTACATAAAGCAATGAGCTTAAGTTTTTACGTTTACCATTAATAAGGATCAAAGTTCTGCTTGGTCCCATATTTCTAATCTCATACGGATCCAGTAAAGAAGTCGCATCATTTACCGGAGTTTGTACGGTATTAAATGATGGAATTTTGTACTGCAAAGCTTTATCAAAAGTAGCTTGTCCCGTAGAAGTTAAATCTTTGGATGACAATACATCAATAGGTAAAGCACTCGTAGTATTACTTCTGGCCGCTGTTCTGGAACCCGTAACTACAACTTCATCAAGGTTTTGTCCACCCTCTTCAGATAAAGAAACATCAATTTGGGATGCATTTGCCAGCCTGGTTACGCTGTTGTAGCCCATGTAAGTAAAAATTAATGAAGCGCCTTCTTTAACTGTAATTTTATATGAACCGTCAATATCGGTAGTTACACCATTAATAGTACCTTTTTCGAGAATGTTAACACCTGGCAGGGGATTGCCTGTGTTGTCTTTTACTACACCGGACACTTGCTGTTGTGCAAAAATAGCGACGGTGCTAAATAGAAATAATAAAACTGCAATTTTTTTCATGTTTAATCTAATTTTGGTTAAAATTTGTACGTTGGTTTGTTAAATATTGTGATAAAAATAGTGTTATTTAACAAAAGTTTACAAAAAAGTTTGATTTTTTTTAAGAAAAGTACTAAAAATACATATATCGTCATTTTTTGTTTACTTACGAGCTATTAAATCTTATATTTGCAAAATTTTAGGGCTAAAATCTATCATTTTGGCAAAAAATTAAAAAGAAGAAAAAACGTTCAAATCAGAAGCTATATATTTGAAATAGAAACCAGTAAAAATGGCGTCTGACAGCGAAAAATCAAATAAAAAAACAAATTTTATCTACATATGAAAGCAGGAATTGTAGGATTACCAAATGTTGGAAAATCGACTCTATTTAATTGTTTGTCTAATGCAAAGGCACAAAGTGCGAATTTTCCGTTTTGTACAATCGAACCTAATATTGGTGTTGTAAACGTTCCGGATCCAAGAATCAACAAATTAGAAGAGTTGGTAAAACCAGAACGCGTACAAATGGCAACTGTAGATATTGTAGATATCGCAGGTTTGGTAAAAGGTGCAAGTAAAGGGGAAGGACTTGGAAATCAGTTTTTAGGAAACATCAGAGAGTGTAATGCTATTATTCACGTTTTGCGTTGTTTTGATAATGATAATATTGTTCACGTTGACGGAAACGTAAATCCAATTCGTGACAAAGAAACTATTGATATTGAGTTGCAGTTAAAAGACTTAGAAACTGTTGAAAAACGTTTGGAAAAAGTAAATCGTGCAGCTAAAACCGGAAATAAAGAAGCACAGACTGAAAAAGCACTTTTAGACCGAATCAGAGAGGCATTATTACAAGCAAAATCAGCCCGTACTATTATTCCTCAGGGTAATGACGAAGAAGTTCTAATGGAATCTTTTCAGTTAATTACTGCAAAACCGGTTTTATACGTTTGTAATGTTGACGAAAGTTCTGCAGTAAACGGAAACAAATATGTAGATCAGGTTCGTGAATTAGTAAAAGATGAAGATGCTGAAGTTATTATTCTTTCAGTAGGAGCAGAGGCTGATATTACAGAATTAGAAAGCTACGAAGAGCGTCAGGTTTTCCTTGAAGATATGGGATTAACAGAGCCGGGAGCATCCGTTTTAATTCGTGCAGCTTACAAATTATTAAAACAACAAACTTATTTTACAGCAGGTGTAAAAGAAGTTCGTGCCTGGACAATCAATATTGGAGCTACAGCGCCACAAGCAGCCGGAGTTATCCACACTGATTTTGAAAAAGGATTTATTCGTGCAGAGGTTATCTCATACGAAGATTACGTTCAATACGGTTCTGAAGCAAAAGCAAAAGAAGCAGGAAAATTCAAAGTAGAAGGAAAAGAATATGTTGTAAAAGATGGTGATGTAATGCATTTCCGTTTTAACGTGTAATTTTTCTTTTAGAGAATAGAATAAAGAATAAAGAATAAAGAGAATAGATTGAACTGCTGGAAAAATTCAGCAGTTTTTTTATGTTTAAAAAAATAAGTATATGTCTTGTGATTTCTCCATTCGGTCGAAATAATAAAAAAGAGAATAAATCTGCTCAATCTGCAAAATCTGCGAGAAACAAAAACATAAAGCATAAAAAAAATCCGTGTAAATCTGCGCTTTTGCGTTAGCGAATCGGTATTATCTGCGTTCAATTATTTTTTTGGCTCAAAAATTGGTTACAATAAAAAGTATATTTTTTTATAACCAAATCAACCAACCAAATGCTAAAAACCTTTAAAATTATCGGCTTCACTATCCTTGCCATTGTTACTTTTCTTGTTTTGTACATAATCTCGGTTTATCTAATTTCTAAAATTACCGTAAATGCTGACGTAGCTGAAGTGGAAGAAAAAGACGCAATCCCAATTTACATTCTTTCCAACGGCGTTCATACGGATATTGTCGTTCCTGTTGTAAACGAAATCAAAGACTGGAGAAATGAAATTCCGTTTAGCCAAACACAATCAAAAGATTCATTAATGAATTTTATAGCATTCGGCTGGGGAGATAAAGGATTTTATCTCGATACGCCGGAATGGTCGGATTTGAAAGCAAGTACAGCATTAAAAGCGGCATTTGGAGTAAGTTCTTCGGCCATGCATACCACATTTTTCAAACAATTAAAAGAAGGTGATGATTGCAAACGTATTTTGATTTCAAAAGAAAACTACCAAAAATTAGTTTCCTTTATTTCTGAAAGTTTCAGCGATCCCATTCATCCACAATGGATTGAAGGTCATAGCTACGGAAGAAAAGATGCTTTTTATGAAGCAAAAGGAAGTTATAGCTTGTTTTATACTTGCAATACCTGGGCAAATTGTGCTCTTAAAGCTGCCAATCAAAAAGCCAGTTTATGGACGGTTTATGATAAAGGGATTTTTTGTCATTATCAATAAAAGGAGTTTTGAAAAAGATAATTGTAATTTTATTTTCAATAGCGTTAATTATTTCCTGTAAAAAATCAGATGCTCCGCCTTGTGCTGATTGTGTTGTTTTGTATTTTAAAAATCCACAACCGGATAAGTGTTCAGAATTAGATCATTTTCCAAGTAAGTTTAAAGGATTATATATAAATGATGACTCCACTTTTATTAGGATTGAAGAAGACAGAATTTTAAAAGAATATTTCTATAAAACTATGATTCATAGAGGAGTTTTAGATTCATTAAAAAAAGTATCTACCATTGTAAATGGAAAATTAATACTTAAAGATTTTAAAACGGAGTATGATTTAAAACCAAAAGGAGATTCAATATTATTGACCCAAAATTGGATTGATACCTTATTTAGGTTTTCTTTAAATCAAAAAGCAAAACGAATCGACGGACAATTAATTTTAAGTAGAAAAGATTCTACATTTTGGAATGTTGAATTTCTTTTACTAGAAAAAAATAGCATCAAGTTTAAAAATATTTATGAAAAAAAGGACTTAAAAAAGCTTGATTCTGTTAGTAAAATAAAAGGAATGATGTTAGACTCAATTTCTTATTTGCTTAAACCAACAAGAAGTGAATTTAAAAAGATATTGAAAATTAAGAATTTTGGGTATGATCAGGAATTTAGAAAAGTTTCAAAACATTAATAAAATAACATGGTAAAAATGTAAATTTTGCTCAAAAAGCGAGAATTAAAATTTTTCAATTATTACCTAAATTTGGGAGAATATCAAAATATCAGCAAAATGAAAATCAAAAATATATTCTCCAAGTCCTGGTTTCTATTAAAGAATACTTTTTTAGAATTTAACGATGATAACGCAATTAAACTGAGTGCCGCATTGGCATATTATACCATATTTGCATTGCCGCCCTTGTTAATTATTATCATTACTATTTGTGGTTTCTTCTTTGGTGAAGATGCTGTAACAGGGCAATTATACGGTCAAATTAATGGTTTGGTAGGAAACGGAGCCGCAATTCAGATTCAGGAAGCAATTAAAAATGTCCAATTGTCAGGTGATAATATGTTTGCAACCATCTTTGGAGTCGTGATGCTTTTAATTGGAGCCTCTGGAGTTTTTGCCGAAATACAAAGCTCCATAAATTTTATTTGGGGATTACGTGCAAAACCGGATAAAGGCATTAAAAAATTCATTCAAAACCGATTAATGTCGTTTTCAATGATTGCCTCAGTTGGTTTCTTAATGCTGGTCAGCCTTTTTATAAGTACGACATTAGATTTATTAAGTGCACGATTAAAAGTATATTTTCCGGAGAGCACCGTTTATTTGTTTTACGTAGTAAATATTGTTATCGTATTAGCCAGTATTACACTGCTTTTCGCTATTATTTTCAGGACATTACCTGACGGGAAAATAAGATGGAAAGATGCTTTTATAGGATCAACAGTTACGGCAGTATTATTTATGATTGGTAAATTTGCCATTGGTTTTTATTTAGGAAGCTCTACCGTTGCTTCAGTTTATGGCGCGGCAGGTTCTGTAATTATTATTTTAGTATGGGTATATTATTCGGCAATAATTCTGTATTTTGGAGCAGAATTTACCAAAGTATATGCTAAATCTTACGGAGGAAAAATTTATCCGAATGAATATTCAGTTGAGATTCAGAAAGAGATTTACGAAATAGAAAAATAATATATTTCATCAGATTTTGCAGATTAGATTCAAAGTCAAATTTTAATCTTTAAAATCTGTGGCAAGAACTTTGCTGTCAAATAAAAAATAAATACCACAATATGAAAATTATAGCCTTTGGAGGAAGTAATAGTCAACACTCTATTAATAAACGTCTTGCAACTTATGCAGCAGGTTTAATTGAAAACGGAGAAGTTGAAGTTTTAGATTTAAATGATTACGAAATGCCGCTTTTTAGTGTTGATCGCGAAAAAGAAATTGGTCAGCATGAACTTGCAAAAGCTTTTCTTGCTAAACTTGCAAGTGCCGATATTCTGGTAGTTTCTCTGGCAGAAAATAACAATAATTATTCTACCGCTTTTAAAAATATATTCGACTGGTGTTCCAGAATCACAAAAGAAGTTTTTCAGCAAAAACCAATGTTGTTAATGGCAACTTCGCCGGGAACAAGAGGCGGAGCTTCTGTTTTGGAAATTGCGCGTAACGCTTTGCCAAGATATGGCGCTGAAATTAAAGGTACATTTTCACTTCCGGCCTTCAATGCCAACTTCGATTTAGATAAAAATCAAATTTCTAATGCCGAATTAGACAAAGAATTAAAAGATATTATAAAAGATTGTTTCTAATTTTATGACAGCAAAAAAGATTGTTTTTCTACTCCTTATAAATGTTATTTTCCTGTTTTCTTCATTTGCACAAAAATATAATGCAGTTGATAAAATCGTTTTAAAATATCCCAAAAGTTTCAATTCAACAGAAGAATTAGCGGCCAGAATCGAAAAAGATTTCAATTCTGATTATGATAAAGCGCGCGCTATTTACAGCTGGATTGCCTTCAATGTAAAATACGATTATGCCGCATTTTTGAATCCGCCAAAAACACAGGGTTTTAGTTATCGCACCGAAGCTGAAAAGCAACGAAAAATACAGGCAATCAATGATAAAATGATAGATAAAGCTTTTAATTCAAAAAAAGCAGTTTGCGAAGGTTTTACACTTTTATATCAAAATGTAGCTTCGTTGGTTGGAATCAAATGTGAAATTGTTCGTGGAGATTCAAAAACCAGACTGGCAGATATTGGACGAAAAGAAACCACTTCAAACCACGCCTGGAATATGGTTTTGATTGATAGAAAATGGAGATTGATTGATGTTACCTGGGGTCAGGGTTATTATGATAGCAGTAAAGGCCGAATGGCAAATGACTTTTCTTCGGTTTATTTTGATACCGATCCTGACTTCTTTTTCGCTAAACATTTTCCTGATTCAGAATCATATTTAGGAGACAGATTAAGCAAGGAAGATTTCTTAAACGGACCTTTAATTTATAATAAAACAATCGAAGGAGATTATGAAATCAGATCGCCTGAATCTGGTATAATTGAAGCAAGAAATGGTCAGAAAATCACTTTCGAAATCAAAAATATCTCAAAATCCGATCAGTTTTATTATCTCAATAAAAGAAACCAACCCGTTAAAATTACTAACGGAAGAGAAAGAAAAGGCGGTTTGGAATTTCAGCTGACTGTTGATAACACGATTGGCGAGTATATTACTTTTTTTGTAGACACAAATAGTATTGCATCATTTAAAATAGTTTCAAGATAAGAATTGTTTTACAAAGATGATTTATATCATTTTCTTATTTTACAGAATTGCCGTATCTTAGCAATAATGAACTTGAAGAAAAATATAGCACTTTGACTTATGGAAACAACTTTTTTGAAATCAATTTTAGATAATGATTTCTATAAATTTACGATGCAGCATGCCGTAATCAGACTTTTTCCAAAAGCAAAAGTGCGATATGGATTCATTAATCGCGGCAAACATGTTTTTCCGCCCGGTTTTGCTGATTTACTTCGAAAATCGATCGGCGCAATGGCTGATTTACGCCTTACAAAAGAAGAGAAGCAATATTTATCTCATTATTGTCCTTATCTCGATCCTACTTATTTAGATTTTCTGCAAGGCTATACTTATGATCCATCCGAAGTAAAAATTACTCAGGAAGGTTCAGAAATAAAAGTTACAATCGAAGGTTTTTGGTACCGAACCATTTTATGGGAAGTTCCTTTGATGGCTTTGATTTCAGAACTATTTTATAAGTCCAATCATTTGATTCGACTAAATGATGATTCAATAAAAACATTGACAAAAAGTAAAATTGACAACTATAATAAATTAGGTGTTTCAGTTTTGGAATTTGGAACAAGACGCCGCCATTCTTATGATGTACATGTTTTGGTAAACGAAACTTTGAGAACTTTTGGTTCAGATAGCTTTATCGGAACAAGCAATGTACATTTTGCAATGGTGAATAATAAACGACCTTTAGGCACGCATGCGCACGAATGGTTTATGTTTCATGCGGCGCAATATGGTTTTAAAATGGCCAATTTAATCAGTCTGGAACATTGGACGCAAGTTTATGGCGGTGATCTCGGAATTGCCTTAACTGATACTTACACAACAGAAATATTTTTCAATCAATTTGATAAAAAATACTCCAAACTTTTTGATGGCGTTCGGCATGACAGCGGCGATCCGGTCGAATTTGCAAAAAAAGTAATTGCACATTATACCAAAATGGGAATTGACCCAAAATCTAAAGCAATTGTTTTTTCAGATTCACTCAATTTTGACAAAGTAAAAACGATCGCTGATTTTTGTAAAGATAAAATTAAAATGTCATTTGGAATTGGAACCAACTTTACAAACGATGTTGGTTTGCCGGCAATGAATATGGTAATAAAACTGACCGAAACAAAACCAGATAATTTACACTGGCAGGGTGTAGTAAAGCTTTCTGACGAAAAAAACAAAAATACGGGAACTCCTGAAATGATTGCTTTGGCAAAAGAAGTACTGGGAATCAAATAGTATTTTTTTGGTTTCAGATCTCTTTTTTTCTACTTTTAAAGCTTGTATTATTTTAAAATCAATTTAAATAAAATTCAAAGCTGTTATTATTCGTAACAAAAAAAAAATACGCTTTTATTTTTTAGCTAGAAATGGTACATTAGCCAAAAATCCAATTCATTTATGCTAGAGCAAAATCAATATAACGAAGATAATATCCGATCACTCGACTGGAAGGAGCATATTCGTATGCGTCCGGGAATGTATATCGGTAAATTGGGAGATGGATCTTCGCCGGATGATGGTATTTATATTCTTTTAAAAGAGGTTCTGGACAACTGTATCGACGAATTTGTCATGGGTTCCGGAAAAACTATCGAGGTTACGATCAAAGATAAAACAGTTTCGGTTCGTGATTACGGGCGTGGAATTCCGTTAGGAAAAGTAGTCGACGTAGTTTCAAAAATGAACACCGGAGGAAAGTACGATTCTAAAGCTTTCCAGAAATCTGTTGGTCTAAACGGTGTCGGAACAAAAGCGGTAAATGCTTTGTCGAATTATTTCAGAGTAGAATCTGTTCGTGATGAAAAACAAAAAGCGGCAGAATTTTCAGGAGGGAATCTGGTTTTGGAAGAAGATGTAATTGAAACAACTAAACGTAAAGGAACAAAAGTAACTTTTACGCCGGATGAAACGATCTTCAAAAACTATAAATTCCGTATGGAATATGTCATTAAAATGGTCAAAAACTATTGTTATCTAAACAATGGTTTGACGATTATTTTTAATGGCGAAAAATACATTTCTGAAAATGGTCTTAGAGATTTATTAGAAGAAACCATTAATGAAGATGATTTAGAATATCCAATCATTCACCTGAAAGATCACGATATCGAAATCGCTTTAACCCACAGTAAAACACAATACAGCGAAGAATATCACTCTTTTGTAAACGGGCAAAACACAACGCAGGGAGGAACGCACTTAGCGGCTTACAGAGAAGCGATTGTAAAAACAATTCGTGAGTTTTACAACAAAAACTTCGAAGCTTCAGATGTTCGTAAATCAATTGTAAGTGCGATTAGTATTAAGGTAATGGAACCGGTTTTTGAGTCTCAGACCAAAACCAAATTAGGTTCTACGGATATGGGTTCTGATGACGGAACGCCGGCAGTATCTGTTCGTACTTTTGTAAATGATTTTGTTAAAAATAAATTAGACAATTATCTACATAAAAATCCGCCAACTGCAGAAGCTTTATTGCGTAAAATTTTGCAGGCAGAACGTGAGCGTAAAGAATTATCAGGAATTAGAAAACTGGCAACAGATCGTGCTAAAAAAGCCAATCTTCATAATAAAAAATTAAGAGATTGCCGTGCGCATCTTCCTGATACTAAAAACCCTAGAAACTTAGAAAGTACGCTTTTTATTACCGAGGGAGATTCAGCTTCCGGATCAATTACAAAATCGCGTGATGTAAATACACAGGCGGTTTTTAGTTTACGTGGTAAGCCTTTGAATTCCTACGGAATGACAAAGAAAATTGTGTATGAAAATGAGGAATTCAACTTATTGCAAGCCGCATTAGATATCGAAGACGGTTTAGAAAAGCTACGTTACAACAACATCGTAATCGCAACCGATGCCGATGTCGACGGAATGCACATTCGTTTGTTGTTGATTACTTTCTTTTTACAATTTTTCCCTGAATTAATAAAAGAAGGGCATTTATATATTCTTCAAACGCCACTTTTTAGGGTTCGAAATAAAAAAGAAACCATCTATTGTTATTCTGAAGAAGAGAGAAAAGATGCTATTGAAAAATTAAAGCCAAAACCGGAAATCACCCGATTTAAAGGTTTGGGTGAGATTTCGCCGGACGAGTTCAAAAACTTCATTGGAGAAACGATTCGCCTTGACCCAATTATGATGGATAAAAATACTTCGATTGAGCAATTATTGTCATTTTATATGGGGAAAAATACGCCGGACAGACAGGAATTTATCATCAAGAATTTGAAGGTGGAACTGGATGAATTGGTGGAGGTTTAAAATAAATTTTAATGATTAGTAACTTAATTTCGTTTATGAAAAAATATCTTTTCGTTTTTTTAATTTTATTACTTGTCTCTTGCCAGTCAAAAAATGAAGAGAAAAAAGAATTTATTGCTAAAAATTCAGTTGCTAAGGTTGAAATCCAAGAGAAAAATGATAGTTTAATTTATAAAATTGAAGAAAATACAATTGTAATAGGTGGTGATACATTAAAAATAGAAGCTCCTTTTATTTATTCTTTTGATGGAACACTTGATAATAATAAAAAAATTCAAATTCATATTTCTAACAGATTAACTGAAGAATATGGAGGATATTGGAAATCAGGGCGTCTTTATATTGATGGGGAAGATCAAATTTTCGGTTTTGGATTAGTAAAAAAGGAGAAAGAGGATTTCTACACAGGAGAAGCATCTTCTTATGATGACAATAATAACGGGAAAACTATTTGTAAACTCAAATTATACAATCTATTTACTGATGAAATGTTTATAGAGTGCATTTACAATAAAAAAACATATAAAATTTATCCAAGTAAAAAATTTCCATCTTATAAGTGTTTTGATAAAATAGATTATACATTATTTGATACCAGAGAAGCTTATAAAAATGGGCAGGGAAGAGATTATACTCCGTCAAGAGATTATACTTTCATGGGAGAAATTTTATCAAATGATAAAAGCTTTGAAGCTTTAAGTTCGAATGTAAAATATTTGTCTGGCGATTCACTCAGCATAAAAGATCATGATAAATGGAAACATAATTTTGATAGTAAAAAGGCTGTAAAGGATGAAGATAATTATGCGTCAGAAAGCTTATTTGTCAGTTCGCCTATTTTTATTGACTCAAATATTTATGTAGTTTATCATTATTGGTACAACTATATGGGTGGAGCTCACGGTTTATACCGTTCATCATACGATAATTATGAAGTAAGTACCGGAAGAAAAATAGAAATACAACAGCTTCTAAATACAAAAAGTGAAGATTTTATTGATTTTTATGAAAATAGGATTAGGTCAGAGTATGGTGATGGATTATCAGATAAAATAGAAATGGCTAATACTTTTTATATTTTGCCAACAGGAATTACTTTTTCTTATGCTACCTATGAACTTGTTGGTTTTGCAGGCGGAGAACCTGAGATTTTTTTCAGTTATGAAGAATTAAAACCGTATATTTTAAAAAACACAATTCTGGATAACTATAATTAAGATTAAGAATATACTAACTTTGATTTATTAGAAAATCAGGTTCAGAATTAAAAATAAAAAATTTATAATTTCGAATATAAATAAATGAAAGACGAAGAAGACGATAACATAATTCCAAACGACGACGAGAATAATTCAGAAGAGAATCAGTTTGATGAAAATCAGGACGGAGATGATTCTGAGGATATTATCAACGTAGATGCTAAACATTTTGAAGGACAGCATTTTTACGAAAACCAGGAAGAAGAAGGCGAAGACGTTATTACAAAAGTAACGGGCATGTACAAAGACTGGTTTCTGGATTATGCTTCATACGTAATTTTAGAACGTGCTGTTCCGGCGATCGAAGATGGTTTTAAACCGGTTCAGCGTCGTATTATGCACTCTTTAAAAGAGTTGGATGACGGTCGTTATAATAAAGTTGCGAATGTTGTAGGTCACACGATGCAGTATCATCCACACGGAGATGCGAGTATTGGTGATGCCATGGTACAAATTGGTCAGAAAGATTTATTAATTGACTGTCAGGGAAACTGGGGGAATATTTTAACGGGCGATGGAGCAGCGGCTTCTCGTTATATTGAGGCACGTTTATCTAAATTTGCTTTGGAGGTTTTGTATTCTCCAAAAATCACCGATTGGGGTGTTTCGTATGACGGACGTCGTGCAGAGCCAAACAATCTTCCGGTAAAGTTTCCATTACTTTTGGCGCAGGGAGCAGAGGGAATTGCGGTTGGTCTTTCGACTAAAGTTTTACCTCACAATTTCAATGAATTAATTGATGCTTCGATCAAAATTTTAAAAGGAAAAGCCTTTACATTATATCCTGATTTCATGACACAAGGTATTGCCGATGTGTCCAATTATAATGACGGACTTCGTGGCGGACGTGTTCGTGTACGTGCAAAGATTGCTCAATTAGATAAAAATACATTGGTGATTACGCAAATTCCGTTTTCGACCAATACAACAACTTTGATTGACAGTATTTTGAAAGCCAATGATAAAGGCAAAATCAAAATCAAGAAAATTGAAGACAATACAGCGGCAGATGTTGAAATTTTAATTCACCTTTTTCCGGGCGTTTCTCCGGATAAAACGATTGACGCTTTGTTTGCTTTTACAGCCTGCGAAACTTCTGTGGCGCCTTTAGGTTGTGTTATTGAAGATAACAAACCGTTGTTTATTGGTGTTTCTGAAATGTTGAAAATTTCGACACACAGAACGGTAGATTTGCTTCGTCAGGAATTAGAAATTCAATTAGAGGAATTAAAAAATAAATGGCATTTTTCTACTTTAGAGAAAATCTTCATTCGCGAAGAAATGTACATTGATTTCAAATTATATTCAGACAGAGAATCTCTTTATACTTATTTGTATGATCGATTTGAGCCTTTCAAAAAATCATTCGTCAGAGACATTAATGATGATGATTTGCAAAGACTTACCCAGATTCCGATGATTCGTATTACGCGTTTTGACTCTGATAAAGCCGATGATTTTATCGCTAAGTTAGAAGACGAAATGAAAGAAGTAGAGCATAATCTGGAGCATTTAACCGATTTTGCCATTGCTTACTTTACAAAATTAAAAGAGAAATACGGAAAAGGCCGCGAACGCCAGACAGAACTTCGTGTTTTTGATAATGTTGAGGCTACAAAAGTAGTGTTGCGTAACACAAAACTATACGTAAACCGTGAAGAAGGTTTTGTGGGAACGAGTTTGAAAAAAGACGAATATGTTACTGATTGTTCTGACATTGATGATGTTATCGTGTTTTTGCGTGATGGAAAAATGCTGGTAACAAAAGTGGATGCCAAAACATTTGTGGGTAAAGATATTATTCACATTGCCATTTTTGATAAAAGTGATAAACGCACGATTTACAACATGATATATCGTGACGGAAAATCAGGACCGTCTTACATCAAACGTTTTAATGTTTCTGGTGTAACACGTGATAAGCCTTATGATTTAACCAATGAAACTGCCGGTTCGCAAGTTGTTTATTTTTCGCATAATCCAAACGGAGAAGCGGAAGTAATTACGATTTTATTGCGCCAGGTTGGAACAATCAAGAAATTGAAATTTGATATTGATTTCGCCAAATTAGCCATTAAAGGACGAGCTTCAAAAGGAAATCTGGTTACTAAATATCCAATCAAGAAAATTGAGTTAAAAGAAAAAGGAATTTCGACTTTATTACCAAGAAAAGTTTGGTTTGATGATACAGTAAAACGTTTAAATGTTGATGCAAGAGGTGAATTATTGGGCGAATTTAAACCAAGTGACAAAATCTTAATCATTAATCAAACCGGAAAACTTAAAGTTATAATTCCAGAATTATCGACTCATTTTGATGAAGACATGATTGTTCTGGAAAAATGGAATCCGAAGAAACCAATCTCTGCGATTTATTATGATGGAGAAAAAGAACGCTATTATTTAAAACGCTTCTTGGTTGAAACCGAAAACAAAGAAGAAAGTTTTATTACAGAACATCCTAATTCCCAATTAGAGATTGTATCAACAGATTATCGTCCTGTTGCACAATTGGTTTTTGCAAAAGTAAAAGGAGTTCAAAAAGAAGATTTACATATTGATGTTGAGGACTTTATAGCCGTAAAAGGTTTTAAGGCTTTAGGGAATCAATTAACGACTGAAAAATTAAAACAAGTGAATCTTTTAGATCCGTTACCTTATGAAGAACCTGTTGAAGAAGTACCTGAAACACCGGAGATTTCAGAAGATGATTCGGTTGAAACGGAATTAGACGATGATGGACAAATAGGACTCGTTTTAGAATAAATAATTAAAAACCGCTAAGATCTTATTAGCGGTTTTTTTATGGCGTTTTTTTAATTGTAAAAGCCACATTAATAAATCTTATTTTAATACAATTGTGGCTTATAGGGGAAAATTTTTGAGCTATTTATAACATTCTTTGTAAGAATAACTTTAAAATAAAAACCAATGAAAAAATTACTATGTTTAGTAAGTGCTGTGTTATTAGGATTTACTTCTTGTTCAAAAGATGATAATAATGATTCGTCTGAACCGGCGTCTTTAATTTTAGTAAAAAAAATAATTTATGGAGAAAGTGAGGGAATTTCCTATTTCTCTAATTATGTTTATGATGGAAATAAAATAATTAGCATTACGGATGAAGACGGTTTTGTAATGAAAAATACCTATACTGGTGATTTTGTAACAAAAATAGAGAGTATTACTGAAAGTGGTAATCTTGATACTACTACTGAGTATAGCTATGTTAACGGAAAGCTTTCCTTTTCAGATAGAAAAATAACTAATCAAGATAAATATAACAGAACTAAATTCGTTTATAATACTGATGGAACTGTTTCTTACCAAGAATATACAATTGATTCTAAGACAGAAATAGAAACTATTAAAGGTAAAGTCGTAAAACTAACATTTAAAGACGGTAATCTGGTAAAACGCGAAAGATCTAATAATGATGGATCGCAAACGGTGGACGTATATGAATATGATACTAAGAATAGTCCATTTAAAAATGCTTTAGGATTTACTCTTTTAGATGAAGAAGCATCGGTAAATAATTTGGTTAAGAAAACTCAAACATTTACATCAGAGGATGGTATTAATACAATATATATTACTACTTACGATTATAAGTACGACTCTAATAATTATCCTACTGAAGTAAGGATTACTTATCAAAACCCAAATTCACCGGAGTCCGTTGAAACTTTTAAATATACTTACTAATAAACTTTAAGTATAAATAGAAAACCCAAATATGTAATTTTTTAATAACCTTATTTGGGTTTTTTTGTATTCAAAAAACTTATTTTATTAAGTTGATTTTTGGAATGTTTTTTAATTGTTATTTCTAAGATATTAGTTGTAAGTTCATTAAAAAAAATTACTTTTGTTTTTTTTAATACAGAAATAATTACATAAAGTAATGTTAAAAATAAAACTTCTTTCTATTTTTCTATTATCTGTTTTGCTAGGATTTTCGCAAACTAAAAAGCCCACAGTTATGGTTAATGCGAGGGCTCAAAAAGATAAAATTTTAATTCGTTGGGCAGTTAACTCTCCTAGTGAATGGCAAAAAGCAAACAAAAAAGGGTTTATAATTACTAGAACTACAGTATTACGTGATGGAATTGTTTTGCCCAAACCAGAAAAAACACTGCTTACACCAAAACCATTACTTCCGGAACCTTTAGATTTATGGATGGATCTAGTCCAAAAAGATAATAATGCCGCTATTATTGCGCAATCGATATATGGTGAGAGTTTTGAGGTAACTGCAGCTAAAGAAGGAGATTTGTCAAAAATAGTTAATATGGCTGATGAACTCGATCAGCGATTTACATTTGCCTTATACGCAGCTGATATGAGTTTCACTGGTGCAGTAAAAGCAGGTTGGGGATATGTAGACAACAATGTAAAGAAAAATGAAGTTTATGCCTATCAGGTAAGTGTATTTGAAAGTCCAAAAGTCAAAGAATCGTCTTATATGATCGGTTTAAAAGATTACACGATACTTCCGGCTCCAACTGATTTTATTGCTGTTCCCGATGATAAAAAAGTGTTGCTTTCCTGGGATTATGAAACTTTCAAAAGAATTTATACTTCTTATATGGTTGAAAAATCTTCAGATGGAATCAATTTTGCCCCTATAGCCACTACACCTTTAGTAAATCTCAATGATAAAGACGAGCATCCGTCTAAAACGATGTACTATATTGATACTCTTAGTGTAAACGATAAAGTATATCAATATAGATTGTACGGTATAACATCATTTGGAGAAAAAGGAGAAATTACAAAACCTATTACAGCAACTGGAATTGCGGCTATAGTGACTCCGGCAAGATTGATAGATTATAATATTGTTAATTCAAATGAAGTAAATCTGGAGTGGGATTACCCTGCAGCATCAGAAGGATTTATTCAGGGCTACGAAATTAATTTAGCCGATAATGACAAAGGTCCTTACAAAGTGGTTTCTAAAATTATTCCACCCTCTCAAAGAAAACTCAATTACAAAGAAAATTTATTTCCTTCCAATTATTTTACCATATCTGTTGTTGGTAAAAATAATCAGCGATTAACATCTCAAAGTATGCTGGTTCAGCCTGTGGATTCTCTACCACCGGCAAAACCTACTGGTCTTGAAGGTGTGATTGATAGTCTTGGAGTAGTTCGATTAAAATGGAAACCAAACCTGGAAAAAGATTTGCGAGGATATCGAATTTTAAAAGCCAATAATGCAGGTGAAGAATTTGTAGATATTTACCATCAGTCGTATGTGGGGAATAGCTATAAAGATAGTGTGAGTTTAAAAATGACCAATAACAAGGTGTACTACAGACTTGCAGCAGAAGATATGCGTTATAATATTTCAGATCTGTCTGATATTTTGATTTTAGATAAACCGGATAAGATTCCGCCAGCGGCACCTATTTTTAAAGATTACGATAATAAAGATGGTAAGGTACATTTAAAATGGATAAGAAGTTATAGCGAAGATGTAGTAGGATATAGTCTAAGAAGGAGAGAAAAAGGACAAGAAAAGTGGCAGGAAATTAAACAGATAAATGACACGATTCAGGAATTTACAGATGATAGAGTAGAAAACAGAAAAACATACCAATATGCTATTCTGGCTAAGGATAAAAGTAATCTTTGGTCATCATTAGATCATTCAACCATAACGGTGAGTGTATTAAATTTTACGCCTGTTAAAGTAATCACATTTTTGCAGGGAGTTCCTGATAGGGAAAATAAAAAAATAGTACTGACCTGGGATTATGCAAAAAATAAAGGTAAGGTTTTGGGATTAAGTATTTATAAAAATACAAAAGGATCTCCGCCAACATTGTGGAAAGAAGTAAACGCTAATGTTTTTACTTTAGAAGATAAAAATTTAAAAATCAATCAGGAACTCGAATATCATTTAGTTCCCAATTTAGAAAGTGATAGTCCTGCAAAAGCAGAAACCTTAACAGTGATATATTAAGCCTATGAAGAATTTTTACTTATTAATAATTTTATTGGTTTCAGGATTTGGGTTTGCACAAGTTAATTATACTATAAAAATCAAGAATCTTACTTACAGAATAAATGAAGGGGTTAAAAATAGTACCAGTTCAAATATTAGAATTACGATTCATTATCAAAATGGAACAAGTGCTGATGCTTACAGGAGAGATATTGATAATAACGGGGATAATGAAAATAACTTAACTTTATCAGATGTAACTAGTTTTTCTAAGCCTGTTTCGATAGAATGCTTTGCATTTGTTAACTTTAGATCAGGTACTGATGCTAATAGTTCAAAATATGCAAACGTAGACACTTATTGTCCTAGTGGTTCTTTTGATCAGAGTTATTCTCCCAGGATGACTCATATTACATTTAACTATACTATTGAGGCTAAAATAAATGTAATTCCACCGGGAACAGATAATATTTTACCAACACATACAAAGAAAACAATAGTAGCTTCTTCAGGTTATGATTTACCATATTATAAGTGGCAATATAGTTTGATACCAAATGCTACAGCAACTCAATGGATAAATTTAGCACAATATAATAACTCGCCAAGTATTACTGTTGATGCAATTGATATTTTAGGAGCCAATGCAGGTTTGAATATTGGTAAAAATATCTATTTTAGAATTAAGCCTTGTACTACTACACCGGGTTTAAGTGGGGTTGCCACTTATTCAATTCGTTTATCGGCTCCCAAAGTAGATTCATATACGGCCATTCAGCCCAAATGTGCTGATACTGATGATGGTGGTGTACAACTCGTTTTTAACCGAACATTATTAAATGGAGAACAATTAACTTATACTTTACTTGATGCAATTACAGGCACTCCTACAAACTATAGTGGGGCTTTGACAATTGGTACAGATAAAAAATTTAATATTTCTAATTTACGCGCAGGGAGTTATACTTTACAATTAGTAGGTTTTAAAGATGGATTAAATACTTCTGTAGATGCTGATTTATATGATCTGAAAACTTTTACAATTGCTTCGCCTCCGCCATTAGCATTTACATTAAGTAGTACAGATATACAATGTTATGGAGGAAAGGACGGTACAATAACTATTACCCCAACCGGAGGTACACGCACTACACCAGGCAGTGATTACTATTCGTTGGATAATGGAAATAGTTGGAATGCTTTTCCTAATAACGCACCATACACAATTACTGGTTTACCACTTGGCACCTACAAATTGAAGGTAAAGGATATGAATGGCTGTATTGCTAAAAAACAAACAGTTATAAATGGGCAAATCGTTCTTAGTGATGAGATAATTCTGGAAAAAACCATATCACAGCCAACATCACCTTTGACATTAAATTACACTTTAAAAAAAGATCCCACTTTTTACGGAGCTGCTAATGGGAAAATTGTTGCAGCTATAAGCGGAGGTACAATAAAAGATGATAAATCATATGATTATGAGTGGAAAAATAGCAGCGGAACTGCTTTGCCAGCCACAGCGCAGTATAATTCAGTAGATAAAACTTATAATATTACATTGGATAATGTTCCATTTGGAGATTATAAATTAACAGTTAAGGATAAAAATTACACTACAGCCATAAATAAAGCAGGCTGTTCTGTTATTGAATCTTCACAAACACTAATACAACCTGCTAAAATTGTAATTACGATTGCAGAAACACAGTCAATTTCGTGTAACAGCGAGAATTTGGATTCAGATTCAGAAAAATTCTCAGATGGTATTTTTACAGCCACAGTTACTGGAGGAATTAAATTTACAGGCTCAGCAAATAACGGACTGCCGTACAAATATACCTGGTCTAAATTTAATACTGTAACCAATTTATGGGAAGAATTGACAGAGGAGAAAACAGCATCGATAGAAAATATTTCAAAAGGGAATTATTCATTAAATGTTGAAGACGCTAATGGAATAGTACAAGGGACGTATAACACTACAGATTTAGTAACAGCTATCCCAACAACAAGAGAAATTACAGAACCAACAAAACTGGAATTATCCTTTAATTTTGGAAACGTATCTTGTAACCTGGGGAATAATGGTTGGGCGGAAGCAATTGTAAAAGGAGGAACAGGTTCATATGAATATATATGGTATAGTGTAGGTGACGGAATTATTGATATAAATAAAATATCTAGATTAACAAAAGGTGAATATTTTGTTGAGGTTAAAGATGGAAATAAATGTTTTGTAAAAGGCAGTGTCAAAATTGATGAACCAGAATCTCCTGTATTAATCACATATAAAGAAATTTTCACCCCTATTTTTTCAGGAGCCACTAACGGACGCATTGTAGCCGAGATAACAGGAGGAACACCTTTCAATGGCACAGAAAATAATGGTAAATTGTACAATTATGAGTGGAAAAATTCTAAAGGAATAGTACAAACTCCTAGTGCGGAAGTAAAAGACGGAATTTACACGATTACTTTAAGTGGAGTTCCGGCAGAGGTTTATACACTATCCATTACAGATAAAAATTACAACGCAGCGACTAATCAAATTGTTAATTGTTCAATATTAGAGTCAGAAGTAACTCTAAATGAGCCTGATCCTTTAAAAGTTGTTTTTGAAATCGTTCGTACAATTTCGTGTAATACAAGTAACGAATTTGGTAATGATAAAGATACAACACCAAATGATGGTCAGCGTGATGAATCTCAGGATGGTATTTTAAAGGTACATGTGTCCGGAGGAACTCCTCTTGCGGCAGATAAAAATAATGGTTTGCCTTATTATTTTTATTGGAAAAAGCAACAGCAAGATGGTACATGGATACCTTTAACAAATATTACAAGCGAAACAGCCTCAAATCTTTCACACGGAAATTATGCTTTAAACATAAAAGACAGAAACGGAATTATGTTAGGTACTTATGTAAATAACGTATTGACAGATGAAATTGACGTAATTCAATTTATGGAGGAACCTCCAAAACTATCCGTAACGATTACTAAAGGAAATGTTTTTTGTAATGGTGGAAACGACGGCTGGGCGACAGCAACTGCAATAGGCGGAACAGCTCCGTATGAGTATAAATGGTCAAATGGTGTGGAGATTGATGAAAATACAGTTTTAAAAGCGGGTACCTACACAGTATATATTACAGATTTTAAAAAATGTACCACACAAGCAAGTGTTATTATTGGTGAACCTTTAGCACCACTTTCCATTAAATATACTGAAGTTCTAAACCCAAGTTTTTACAAAGCTACAAATGGAAAAATTGTAGTAGAAGTTACCGGTGGAACTATTTTCACCGACAATTCCTATTGGTTTGAATGGAAAAATAGTAAAGGAATCAAACAAACGACAACGACAACCAACTTTAACAATGGGGTTTACACGATCTCTTTAAACGGAGTTGTTGAAGAAACGTATAGTTTAACGGTTCGTGACGCAAACTATAATGCTGCAACAAATAAAACAAGTTGTACAGTTGCTAACTCTGTTACAGCTTTAGATGATCCGGATCCGCTTGAGGTTACTTTCGAGGTAGTTCGTACTATTTCTTGTAATGTGAGCAATGAATTTGGAAATGAAACAGATGCAAATCCGCAAGACAATCAAAGAGATGAATCTCAGGATGGAATTTTAGTGGCGCATGTCAAAGGAGGTATTCAATTAAAAGCAGATCAAAATAACGGATTGCTCTATTTTTATACCTGGAAAAAACAACAGGGTAATTCGTGGATCATCTGGAATGATCATGATGAAACGGCTGAAAATTTATCGGATGGAAATTATGCATTGAATATTGAAGATGCCAACGGGATAAAACTGGGAACATACGTCAATAATGTTTTGGTTGAGGAAAAAGATGTTATTCAAAATATGCCGGAACCCGCAAAATTACAATTGACCTTTACTAAACTGAATGCCAGTTGTAACAATGGAGATGACGGATGGGCGGAAGCACATGTTTCTGGTGGAACTCCGCCATATACATATGAGTGGACAAACGGCGAAACAACACCAAAAATAGAAAACATTACCACAAATAATTACTTTGTAATGGCTACAGATGCAAAAGGCTGTATTGTTCAGGGCAATATTTTTGTGGGTGATCCTAAAGGAATTTTTACAACCGAAACTATTAAGAATCCTACTTGTTATAAAGGAAATGATGCTTCGATAGAATTAAATGTTACAGGCGGAAATTTACCTTATAGCTATCTATGGAACACTGGAGCAACTACCAAAGATTTAAACAATCTTACAGCAGGAAATTATGAGGTTGCCATTACCTGTCCGGATTGTTGTGTGTACAAAAAGAAATTTGTTTTAAAAGATCCCGAAGCTGTTATTGTTAATATTGGTGCTGACAGAACATTATGTATCGATCAGGATCTTGATTTAGATGCTACAGTTGCAGATAAAAAAGCGACATACAGCTGGACATCTACAAATGGATTTACCTCAAACGAAGCAAAAATAAATATTTCAAAAGCAGGAACTTATCACGTAACAGTGACTTCAGCTTTAGGTTGCATCGGCGAAGATGAAATCGTCATAAAAACAAGTCAGACAGCAATTAGTTCTGAATTTTTATTGAGTTCACAAGCCTATTTAGATGAAGAAGTAATTTTGATTAATACCAGTAATCCTTTTGGAGAAAGTACCAATTGGGTAATTCCTAAAGGAGTAAAAGTAGTAGAACAAAAAGAAAAATACATCACATTAAAATTTGATGCGACAGGCGTTTATTCGATTGGTTTAGAACAAACGCAAGGAGAATGTTATGCCGTATACAGTAAAAATATTACAGTAGAACAACGAAGTGGTTTACCAAATGCAGGTACAACATCGCAATTTATTGTAGATTTTATTGTAACCCCAAATCCGAGTGATGGTAATTTTAAAGCCTATATAACTTTAGAAAACAATAGCGTGGTAAATCTAAGACTATTCGCTACAACCGGACAAAATACGATGATTCAGAAAAATGAATCCGGAAAGAAAAAATATGAAATAGATTTTGAGACCAAATTAGGATCTGGAATGTATGTTTTAGTATTAGAAACGGGACAACAAACATTGGTTAAAAAAATTATCATCTATTAAAAAATGAAGAACCTTTTCCATAACATATATTTATCAGTTCTATTACTGTTTTTTAGTACGGTTGGATATGCACAATTATATCCAGTGCAGTTAACACCTGTTTTTAATAGTCCGTATAGTGTCAAAATCTCCGATTATGCCACTAGCATGGATACTAAAATGCAGTTGATGATCAATCCCACGGATATTGCAATATCGCAAAGACAGGTGCGTCTCAAATTGTATATACAAGGTAACGGAATTAACGTACAAAGCAGTGATTATATACAGGGACAGCGGCCAATTTTTATAAATGGTGGAGAATTACAAACAATAACGAATACTGATATTGCAGCGCTTTTTAGATTGGAAAATCTACAAGGAATTTCTCCCGTGCAATATGCAAATGGCTTACCGGAAGGAATGTACAATTTTTGTTTTGAGATGTATGATTTTGTAACCAACCAGAAGATCTCACAAAAGAGCTGTGCGAGTTTGTATTTGATATTAAATGATCCGCCGTTACTAAATACACCGCAAAAAAACGAACAAATTGCTTCGACAGAATTTCCAAATATTTTATTTACCTGGACACCGCGTCAGATCAATGCAACCAATATATCGTATAAATTCGAACTAAAACAGCTTATCGATCCTACATTAGATCCACAATTTGCGTTTCAAATGTCACCTGTTTTATATGAGGAAACTCTTTTTGGAACTGCTTTATTGTACAATTTAAGTATGCCAATTCTGACGCCGGGAATGCGTTATGCATGGCGAGTAAGAGCTATTTCGACTACAGGACTTTCAGAAAATGCAGTCTTTAAAAATGACGGATACAGTGAAGTATATTCCTTTAAATATACCTCTTCGTGCGCTGCTCCAACCTTTTTACTAAGCGAATCCCAGAGTTCTAAAAGTGTAAAAATAACTTGGGAAGGAGTACCGGAACATACGCGTTATCAGGTACAATACAAAAAGCAGGATGTTCGCAATGCGCAATGGTTCTCGTCAAATAGTTTAAACACACAAAGTTTAATTACCAACTTAGAACCTGGCGTGACCTATCAGTTTAGAGTAGGTTCAAGTTGTGATCCTGCAGCCGATGGCGTTCAGTCGTTTACTTATTCCGGTATAAGCACTTTTACCACACCAACGGAAACTAGTGGCGTTCCGGCTTATAATTGTGGTATTAAACCTCAAATTAATATTCAGAATCAAAAACCGTTAACAAATCTAATACAAAGTGAGACCTTTAAAGCAGGGGATTTTCCGGTAACTATTTTAGAACTTAAAGGCGAAAGTAGTCCTTATTCAGGTAGAGGTTATATTATCGTCCCTTATTTAGCCGATACCAAAATTGCAGTTGAATTTAATAGTATCGTAATCAATACCGATTATCAATTGATTGCCGGTACTGTAGAAACGAGTTACAATCCGGATTGGAAAAATGTTACAGATGTAGAAGATTTCACGGGCGAAGGTCAGGGCGGACAAATCGAAGAAACTGTTCCATTTATTATAAAAGACATCGTCATAAATCCTAATGGTGATATTGTCGTAAATGGTATTGATGGGCAACAAGTAACCATTCCGGGTGGAAAAGATACTGTTATCACAGATAGTAAAGGAAATATATATAACGTAGACAAAGACGGAAACGGAAGTAACGAACCTATAGCAGCAGCTGCCGGAGGAAAACCAACTCCTGAAAATACGGATGGTGTAGACAAAAGCGGTCAGGCAATAGCATTTACTGCCAAAGGAATTTCGATCGCCTTTTCTGGCAATGGCGGTAAATATGCTTTTGATGTAATACCAAATAATGCTTCTTCAGCTTTACAAAACTTATACAAAAAAGTAGGAAACATAGCATTACCATATAAAGCAGTTTTAAATGGAGACTCAGATACATTACTAGGTACGGTAACTGTTACGGATACCAATATAAAACTAGACAGTATCGTTTTTAAAACTCAAAATGGCGCAAAAATCGACTTTACAAGAAATGACAAAGTCTTTGTAATAAAAGTAAAAGGAACTTTGAGTTATGCCGAGGAACAAATATTAGCGACTATCAAGCAAGGTGATAAATGGAAAGTGATTGGGGCATTTATGCTTGTGAATATTTCGGCAAAAGATATTAATGTTGCTTTAGTTCCTACAGATGATGTTTCTGAAAAGAAACTGGATCAGATTATGGCCAGTACTCAGGCAATTTATGATAAAGTAGGGATTAAAATCCATTTCAAAAAAGAGAAAGTACTCAATATAAACAGTGTATCAGGAACTACAATTCAGACGGAGAAAAACACTCTTACGTCTACTTATAGTGCAGAGCAGTTAGCTATAAATAACTTATATCAAAGTACAGAATCAAGTTATGTGCTTTTTGTAACAGATAAAACTTCAAGCACAAGACAAGAAGGTTATATGCGTTTAAATGGTCAGTTTGGTTATATATTTAATTCAGCTGAAGATAAAACGCCTGCGCACGAGCTAGGTCACGGTATTTTTAAATTAGAGCATCCTTTTGAGACTTATAGAACTTCTGAAAAAAGTACTGATTTCTTAATGGATTACAGCTCAGGAACTGTCCTAAATCATCAGGACTGGAAACAGATTAATGATCCGGCGTTTAAGTTGTATGCGTTTCAGAGTCAGGCTAGTGGGGAATTTGCAAATTATGTAATAGGTCCGGATTATAAAATTATCAGTTTGCCAGCACCAAATAGTTTAGTTTATGATGCCTGTAATTTTGACAATGATAAGAAAGGATTAATTTATGGATTTAGTGAAAAAGGAAAAGTTTATTGCTGGAAAAATGAAGCTTATTATGAAAGAAATACAACTATAAAATATACAGGTGAATTAAAATATATTAGCAATCCAAAAGATACTGACAGAATCACTTTATTCTTTGATATAGAACGACCTTGTCCGTCTAAGGAATTAACAGTAAGTTATTTAGAGATAAAAAATAAACTTAATACTGCAGATTTAAATAAGTTTATTGAAGATAATACCGTTAAGGCTAGAAATGTGCCATGTGGTAATGATAAAGATGCATTTACATCCAGCTATTTTGATATTGCAAGCATGGATGTTCCTCCAGGTGTAAAAGTTGATAGAATTGAGGGAGGAAAATTTTCTTTGGAACAAATTCAGAAAACAATATCACAAGTAAATAAATTAATTTTAAAAAACAATTCTGGTTATGGTTATAATACTGAAATGGTCAATAGTGATCTAGGACATATATCAGTAGATGAAAACATTCCTGCAGGAGGAGATAAATTAAATAGATTAGATCATGGTCTTGTTTATTTATCAGAGTTTTCAAAACAGAAGAATAATCCAGTAGATATTTATGTAATTTATACAAAAGTTAATTACTTAATAGAAGGAAACTGGAATGAATTTACTAAACAGGTTTATGAAGCAAGTAATCTAAAAGATAAAAATGCTGTGTTAATTACAGTTCCTTATTTTAATCTTAAAAAAGGTATTGGCATTACGGACTTTTCTGTAGATCATTTTATGCCTGGATTATATGCTAAAGGAGTCGATATAAAAACGAGTGATATTGCAAAAATAAAAGCAAATAACACACGAAAAGAAACAACAGGTGCTGCGGGAACATATGAATCAATTCTCAATACACAAGTAGAAGAGTTTATAAGTCAGGTATACAAACAGACATATAAGCCATACACTATTTATTTAGGTTTGAAATATGCAGATGGTAATATTCAGGCAACCAAAAAAGAAAGTAAAGAGTATCAGCCGGGATATAATTTTGTAAAAACCGTACTTCTGCAGCAAAACAAATATTATGACGAAATTCAAAAATTAGTTAAACCTGGAACACAATCCGCAGGTATTTCTACAACCGGAATTCCAGTACCCGTTTATGATCCATATTTGGAACAACATCTTCTGGAATACGAATTAAAGAAAGCAGAATTGTTGGATAAAGCTAATGAAGGGAGCATAGATGATTGGGCATTTGTTGACAACTCACTAGATTTTAAAGAAAAACAATTAGATGAACCAACGGCTAATAAATATATTATTGGTTATGCTTTTAAAGGAGGATTTACACAATGGACAAAAGATCTTACTGTAGTTTTTGGTAGTACGGATGAGAATCCTCCAATTTATGAGTTTACTAATGTTTACAACAAAGATAAATGGAGTACACTTGACCCTATTGTATATGGAGTAATAGATGTATCCTCTGTTGCAGCATCATTTATTGGGGCTGATGCAATACCCGAAGCTATTGGTTTAATGTACTCTGTTAAACGAAAAGATGTAGTAAGTGCGACTCTTTATACAACTGCTATTGTACTCCCAGTTATTGCTTCAGGCGAGCTTAGAGCGGGGCAAAAGCTAGCAGGTAAATTAACTAAAGATTCTAAAATATTTTTTAGAGGTTTTGTATATACTTTACAAGCGGATGGTAAATTGGTTAAGTTTTCTACTAATTATAAACGTGGTAGATTATTAGAGTTTTTTAATTTATCTGATAAAAGTGTTACATCAGCAGAACTTGACGCTTTTGTTACTTCCTTTAAAGAAGGAAAAATAACAAATGCAGAAATAAAAAATATATTAAACCAATCTGATGCAGTATTACGTGCGGAAATGTTTGGTAAATTCTTATCCAATGCAGAAGCTAAATATGGGTTAAAGCAAATCAGTGCAGAAAAAGGTCTTATTGATTTATTACCTGACCTAATAAAAAAAGAGGGCTGGAGTATGGATGATTTTCATTACATTATGCAGACGCCAGCGGATAAGCTAACAACAACGGAACTTGAAAAAATTACACGAATAAGAAATGCAATTGTAAAACCGGATTCAAAAACTTTAATGCAAAAAGTAATTCCAAAATCAGGTATAGTAAATTATTTAAAAGAAGTAAGTCCGTATAAAACAGTTGGTGGTTTTGTAACTAAAGCTGCCGATGCTAAACATTTGAAAAGTTATGAAGATTTATATTTCGGCTTGCGTTTAGATTATACTGACGCTGGGGGTAAATTATATAACTATGTAGAAGATGGGAGTTGTGGAGTTATTAGATTTCAATCTAAACAAGCAAAAGATGTAGTTATACCAGCAAGTAGTACGACAACAGAAAAGTTTCCCTTTACAAATCACGGGTTTACTTCTGGAAATAATGGAAGAATTGGAGCTCCTGAGTGGAAATTAGATGGGTACAATAATTATTTTGAAGATGGTGCAGAGCTATGGGAAGTATATAATGATGGCAGCGAAGTTCTAAGAGCAGTATTTAGTAAAAGTAAAGATAGATTTATAAAAAAATAATAAAAAATGATAAGAAACGATTTATATGCCAGGCATATGGGAGTTGATTGTAGGTTTTGGGAAACTAATAATTTATATGTTTTGCAAACAGATTACAATGAGAAATTACTAAGTAAAGGGTTTAGAAAGTATGATGATATAGAACTAAAAGACAAAGTATATAAGGAAGTTACTTTTAGTGATATTGAAAGTGCTTATGAGGTAAGTACGTTTTGCACTTACAGAGGGTTTAAGTTTTTTCTTGAGGTTTTATTAAATACTGGGCTTTATAGGATTAGACCTTTATCAGAAGCACAAATTCATTTTAAGGACTATGAACATCATGGTTATGATCCAGTTTATGAAGTTGAAGAAAATGAGCTTGAAGAAATATGGGAAGAACGAAAACCTATAGATGAATTTGTATTCGATGTAGAGTCAATAGTTTATATTAAGAAAAAAAATTAGTTTATCAAATAAATGCTGAATTTACTGGATAGATGAAAATAATAAAGCTCGAAGATTTCCAATTAACAGATTTCTTCTAATATTGAAATTCTGGCAGAAATGATGATGGCAATGCCGCCTTCAGAAGAATGGAAAAAAAATATCTGACTTAAAGTATGAAGTTATAGAGCTGGATAACAATTTAATAGCAACATGGTTTGTAAAGGTGCATCTTTGGTTGATAATGGCTATATTTAGGAAGTAGCCTTAATAAAAGAAATTAAAGAAGAATAATTAATATATACAAGATGAAGATGACAAAAAGAATTTTATTAGTAGCAGCATTACAACTTTTTTTAGTGTTAAACAGCTGTAGTTCAGATTCAGGAAGTGATACAGAACCAGCTCCGGAACCACCAGTCGTTGTAATAAAGACACCCAAAATAACATCATATTCCAAAAACTCAGGTGAAACTGGAGAAATGGTAAGTATTTACGGTAAAAATTTTTCAGACAAATTGAGTGATATCAAAATTACTTTTGATGGTATTGTGGCAACAATTATTTCAGCGTCGGCGACAGAAATTAAGGTAAAATTGCCTCAAACGGAAAAAGTTGTGCCAAAACTGGAGCTTACAATAGATAATAAAGTAGCAAATAATGAAATTACAAATGATTATAGTGGAAATATAGGGATTCTTCCTGTTCGTTCTTTGACAGAGTGGGTAGCGCAGGAAAATAGTTTGAAAAGCGATATAGCAAAAGTTAATATCCAAATGGTTAGTGATAAAATGTTGTACGTAGGAGGTGTTTCCAAAACAACAGACGGAGGTATTACGTGGACTCAATGGGCAAAGGGTGGTTATAACTCAGAATTTTATGCTACAGTAAATGACGAAGGGTGGTCCAGTTCATTTGAACCTACCAGAATTGCCAAAATTAAAGCAGGAGGATCTTTAGCACAGGATACATTTGCTAATATAGATAATAATACTGAAGTCTATTATTGTATGTATGTAGATGCTAACATGAAAGACGGAACAGTTATTACACAAAAAGGAAAAGTTTTCACAACATCTAACGGCGTTGATTTTACAAAGTCTTATCAACTAGGAGATGATACGGCTAATCTTTTCCAATCGACAAAAATTGATAACGATCATATGTGGGCAATTGGTTATAAAAAAGTTAAAGATAAAGATGGATTTAATATTGACCGAGCTTTTATTTTATACAAAAATAATACAACAGATGGGTGGAAAGAGTATCCGTTTGTTAATGAAGCTTCTGGGTACTACGCCAGAGAGATTTGTTTTGTTGATAAAGAAAATGGTTTTCTTTTAATTAATCATTATTACAATGCTTTATTAGATGTTAAGCTATTTAAAACGAACAATGGCGGTGATTCCTGGAATCAGATTTACGATGGTGAAATGTTCTCTAAGTTCACCTTTAAAGACGATAATACAGGTTGGGCAATTTTAGATAATAAAATCTACAAAACTACAAACGGTGGTACTGCCTGGACTTTAGATTATACACATGATCAAACTATTGGAAATATCTCCTATAAAGACAACGTTGTTTGGGCTTTTTCTAAAGATAAAATAATCAAACGTTATTTATAATTTTTAGCACAAATAAAAAAAGATTAAAAAACATTACAGCCTTAAAAAGCTGTAATGTTTCAAAATAAACTGAATGAAAAAAACTTTACTCTTACTCTTATTTATTGCTATAACTTCTTGCTATCAGGAAACTGCGATAGCCATAGAAGGTGATTTTACGACTTCGTATGCCAATGAAGATGAATCTATACCTGTTATTATAAAAATAGACAATAAAATTACGGGTGCAGATAACTACGAATGGATCTTTGAAGGAGGTAATCCGTCCAGTTCATCTCAAAAAAATCCGGGTGAAATATTGTATAGCAAACAAGGTACCTATACTATTAAATTAGTAGCAACAAATGTAGATGGAGAAAGCAATGAATTTAGTAAAACAGTAGTAATAAAGGAGGGGATTAAAATTGACTTTACCCACGAAATCATAAAAAGTAATTATTCCCCGGTTGAGGTGATTTTAAAGAATACAACGGTTGGAGAAGGATTAACTTTTACATGGGATTTCCAGGGTGGATTGCCTGCAGTTTTTACAGGAAAAACACCTCCTAATGTGGTATTTACAACTCCCGGAGATCATAATATTACGTTGACCGTATCTAATGGTTTTGAATCGGAAAAACAAACCAAAACCATTACTGTTGCATCTTACTTGGTAAGCTTATTTTCGTATGAGCCAAATTATGAAGACGATGATTACGAAGCTCCCGTAACAATAAATTTCACTAATAAATCGATTAGTGCCACAAATTATAAATGGAGTTTTGAAGGTGGAAATCCTGCTACTTCAACAGAAGAAAATCCAAAAGTTATTTTTACAACTGCGGGCAATCATGAAGTTATACTGGAAGCTTTTAATGATAAAACAAGCGTGATTTATAAAGCAGTTATTACAGTTTTACCAGATACAAATTTACGCACTTTGACAAATATTAAATTGGGAATAAATCAGGCGCATAACAATAATAATATTGGTGCAATGTACTCTACAACAACAAGACAGGTTTATAAAGCAAATGAAATAAACGAGGAGAACAGCAGCTTAATAGATATTGTTTTTCAGGGACTAAATAGCAATTTTACCAATAATAGATTTATATCTCCGGATCAGGCAAACAATTATGGTTTTTTTGCATTGAAAAATGCCCAAAGCACCATTTTTGTAAACTCACAAAATCTGTGTAATTGTGGTTTAAATTTTACCGAAGCGCAATTTGATGCTATGGTAAATGATAACCCGTTACAATCTTTAAATATAAGTTACAGTGCGGGAGGAGCGCAGGAATTTGGTTTTACTTATCCAAGAATTATTTTATTTAAAACACAAGACGGAAGAAAAGGAGCCATCAAGATTAAAGATATGGTAAAGAACGGATCAGGTTCTTATATTTTATGCGATATCAAAGTACAAAAGCAATAACCAATAATGAAGAAAGAGAATAAAAAAATCTTGTTTTGGTTATGTATAGTTTTTGTCTGTTTTATTTGCAGGAAAGGATATGCACAGGATGTAGATTTAGAGAATTTTTATAAACCCAATTTTAAAGTTACAGGTAATGTAAATGCCAATATGATGTATTATACTTCTAATATGCCTAATGCCCGCGAGCCTTTTACTTACCTGCTTTCAGGGAATTTGAATATTAGCGCTTTTAATTTTAGCGTTCCGTTATTTTACAGCATCACCAATCAGGGAGAAAATTTGGGCTATACCGCTCCATTTGATTTTAACAGATTAAGTATTATGCCCAAATACAAGTGGGTAAAAGCATATATAGGCAATGTAAGTATGACTTTTTCACCATATACTTTAAGCGGTTTTCCCTTTAAAGGATTAGGATTAGAACTTACTCCACAAAGTCCGTTTAAAATCACTTTAATGGGCGGGCAATTGCTAAAAGCAGTTTCAGAAGAAAATGCAATGGGAGGAATTCCGGTTTATCAGCGTTTTGGATATGGAGCAAAAATCGGTTTTGAGCAGCCACAATATAAAATTGGCTGGATAGGTTTTTATGCCAAAGATGATATGAATTCGATCAATATCACGAATGATAAAGGAGTAACGCCAAAAGAAAACTTTGTAAACAGTTTGATCTTTAGTACGTCTGTGGTGAAAAATTTAAATTTAAACGTTGAGTACGCTTTATCGGTTTTAACAGACGATACCCGAAGTGGAAAACTATCGGGAGGAAATTTCAGGGATAAATTATTTTCCAGTAAAGAAAGTACCAGTTTTATGAACGCCTTAAATGTCAATTTTGATTATAACATTCAAAAAAGTATTGTGGGATTAACATATGAACGTATCGATCCTACTTACAACACATTAGGAGCATTGTATTTTAATAACGATTTAGAAAATATTGCATTGCGTTTTGCCCGGCCTTTTTATCAGGATAAAATTACAGTTTCAACCAGTTTAGGATATCAAAGAGATGATTTGGCAAAAGCCAAAAAACAAGATACAAAACGAGTTGTTGGGTCAATTAACATGAATTACAGAGTTACAGACCAGCTTAATTTTACCGGTAGTTATTCGAATTTTTCTACTTATACCAATAAAAAATTAGATCAGTTTGAGCTTATAAATAATCCAAACGTAGTACAGTCAGATACTTTAGATTATAGACAATTGTCTCAAAATGCCAATGTGAATATGTCCTATTCTTTTGGGAAAAAGAGAAATCAGAATTTAAATTTCAATTATAGTATCGCAGGACAGGCAAATGAGCAGGGCGGAGTGATAAGAAGAGGACAAGCAAGTACTGTTCAGAATTATAATTTGGCACATTCGATAAATTTTATCGGAATTAAAGTTGCCCTAAACAGCTCTCTTAATTATACCAGTAACGAAGTAGGGCAGAACGATAATTCTTCGACAGGAGCTTCAGTTGGAGCTTCAAAGAAATTATTTAAAGACAAACTCAATACTAATTTTGGAGTTCTCTATAATAATTCTCAGGGAAATAGGAACTCAAGTTCAGTGTTTGGGCTTAAGTTTAATAATAGTTACGTACTGCTAGAACAGCATAATTTTAATATGAGTGTCATTTCAATGTTTAGAAGTAGTTCTAATGCGAAGAAATTTAATGATTTAACCGCAACTCTAAATTATTCCTACTCGATTGATAAAATAAAATTACCAGCCAAAAAAGAGCGTAAAGAAGAACCTAAAATTGCTGCAGATCCTATTTTAAAAATAAAACATAAAGAGAAGACCTACGAAGGTACAAGAAATGAAATCATAAAGCAATTGCAAGACCTTCAGTTGGCGTTACGTCCTATGCCACAGGAAGATTCAGATGAATTGCAACATTTACTGACGCTCACGACACTGACTCCGGATGATAAAAGTTTTGAAGAAAAAGCACTAAATTATTTAGAAGCTTATGATTTAAATAATGACATCTTAGATCGTTATAACAATTATATTCTTGAAACAGTACAAAGTTTACAGGAAGACATGATTCGAAAAGATGAAGGTTTTGAAAATGATTATGTTATGGCATTAGGAAGAGTAAATAAACATAAAATGCACGGCATAAGCGAACAGGATGTAACCAATAGAACAAGTTATAATTCTTATCTGAAATTGGTCGAAAGAAAAAATAAAAAGCTGCAGCCTTTATTAGTGCACAGATGGATGATGAAGGAGATTTCGATTCTTGCCAATACTCCTGCAGATGAAATTCATAAAAACGAAAACCTTTCAAATTTTAATAAACAAGAGTTAAGTCACTTTTTTAAAATGATGAAAGAGAAAAAAACAGATACAGAAGTAGTAGAAGAATTAAAAATAAAACTAATTCCGTTTTATCATGATTTAGCCCTTAAAAATGTTAAAGATGATGAAGTCGAATTTAAATATTTGAAGATTAATTAAGGATCAAAAAGAGCAACACTTAGAATAAAATAGGAGTTTCAGGATCTTTTTTAAAAAATAAGTTTGCATAAAATATTAAATAAGTTACGATACTTTATTTATAAAAAACAGGATAATTTGCTTATGAAAAAGTTTTACAAAATACATTTAGCGGTATTATTTATCATGCTTTCGGTTGTTTTTTCTTATGGGCAGGACATTGCACCTCCCAAAGAATTAGGCGCAGCTGCAAGCTCGATCGAAAAGATTGAAGCAGCTGATCGTTGGGTAGATAAATTTTCGAATCAGGATTTGGTAGAATTACCAATTGGAATTAGAAATACAGTAAATAATGTACAGTATTCTATTGGAATAACAAAAGCTGTTTTTTCACCTGAATATACCACTCTGACCGTTTTTTGTAGAGTTGATATTCCGCAAAAAGACAAAAACGGACAGCCAATGCAATTGTTTTTTGGTGCAGATAATGTAAAGTTATCACATCAGGGAGGTATTATTGGTGAAGCAAAATTAGTTTTATTAGGCAATGTCGACATTCCGTTTAGTGATAATAAATGGCAGGTATCTTTATACGGCGGTTTTGATATGGCAACCGGAGAAGTCAAAGACTTGACATATGTAACAATTGACTGTGACGGATTTAAAGAAATGAAAATTTCCGGAGCAGTAGAGTTTTCCAGAAACCTGATATTGCCAATTGATCCCATTACAAAAACGGTTGACGAAGCAAAAACGACAGTTCCTAAGACCTACTATAACGGAAAGACGGTTCAGATTCCTAATAGAGTAAGAGGCGAATTTAGCTTTATGGCAAGCAGCTGGAATGATATTTTAGTAAATGTTAGCCTGCAACCTTTTACTTTAAAAGACAAACGAAACGGAAAAGACTTTGATGGTAATTTTCAGTTCCTGGTCAGTAATGCTGTATTGGATTTAAGTGATTTAAAAAATGATCCAACAGTTGTTTTTCCGGAGTATTATGCCAAAAATGCACTTTTAGTACCAACTGCTGAAGCCTGGAAAGGAGTGTTTATTCAGACATTTGATGTTGGTTTACCAAAAGAATTTCAGACAACAGATACCGCATCAAGTAAAGAAAGACTTCATGTTGGAGCCCAAAATCTTATTATAGACAAATACGGAGTTTCGGGAACTTTTTATGCAGATAATGTTTTTCCATTAGATCGCGGAATTACCAGTCAGGAAAAATCATGGGCCTATTCCTTAGACCATATTGATGTAACAATTGCCGCCAATACTTTTGTAAAAGCCAATTTAAGCGGTCAGATTCTTTTGCCAATTAGTAAAGCAACAGAGAAAAAAGAAACTGCTGCCGCTACAACACCACCTGCAACGGGCACAGCAGCAACTCCCCCTAAACCAGCCCAAACCAACAGAGCAGGTTTAGCTTATAATGGATTTATATCCATGGAGGAGCAGCAATTAGTGGTTATTACAAAAGATTCCATATCATTTGATATCTGGAAAGCAAGAGCTATGTTGCTGCCCAATAGTTCTGTAGAATTAAAATTAGTAAACGGAAAGTTTTTACCCAAGGCTAATTTAAATGGTACAGTTTCTATTGGTACCAATAAAGGAGCATCTGATGATAAAGAAGTAGAGGGTAAAAAGACGGTAGATTTTAAAGGAATTTCATTTGAAAATCTACAATTACAGACTGTTTCTCCTATTATTTCTGTTCGAAATATGGGATATACAGGAACCGTTTCCTTTGGTAATTTCCCGGTTTCGATTGGTAATATAAATGTTGCCATAAATGGAGATAATTCCAGAATCGATTTTGATTTAGGAATTAACTTAATGGAAAGCGTTGGAGCAGGAGCTACAGCCCGTATTGGGATAAAAGGCAAAATGTATGACGACGGCTACAGACAGCGAAGCCGATATGACGGATTGGATTTATCAGCCATAAATATTGACTGTAAATTTAGCGGATTGACCATTAAAGGAGGTCTGATCCTGATGGAAAAAGATCCTGTATATGGCAATGGATTTAACGCAGATCTTGAAGTTGATGTTGCAGATGTAGTGAACGTAAAAGCAAAAGCTATTTTTGGGCGTACTACTTTTAGATATTGGTATTTTGACGCCGCCGTAAAATGGCCGCCAGTTCCTGCACCGTTTATGATTACCGGTTTTGGCGGAGGTGCTTATTATAAAATGCATCGAAATCCGGATATAGCAATTGGTGATTTTTCTCCGTCAGGATTGAGTTATACACCGGATGAAAAAATAAGTCTGGGAGTGAAAGCCTTGATTTATTTTAATATTGGTTCAGAAAGTGTTTGCGATGGTGAAGCCGGATTTGAAATTGCATTTAACTCAAAAGGAGGAATAAACCGATTAGCCATTTTTGGAAAAGCAAATGTAATGGCAACCATACCGGGACTTAAAAATGTGACAGACTTAATGGGGAAAGTGGCATCAAATGTTACTTCAAAGAAAAGTTTTATGGGCGTAACCGAAAGCGATCTGAAAGGTTCTTTCGCCAGCAAATATATTCCGGAAGCAAAAGAAGCAATTCCGGGAGATTTATCTGCAAAAGTGGGTATAAAAATGGCAGCCGCAATAGAATTTGATTTTCAAAATAAATCTATGCATGCCACAACAGATGTGTATATCAATACGCCAGGAAACTTTCTCTCAGGAATTGGAGAAGGCGGAAGGGCCGTTTGGGGAGTTTTTCATAAAGACCCAAAAGATTGGTATATGTATATGGGAACTCCGGATGACCGTTGTGGTATAAAGATAGGAGTTGCCGGAATGTACCTCAAAACAACGAGTTACTTTATGGCAGGAACATTATTGCCGGGAAGTCCGCCGCCACCGGCAGTTGTAGCGCAGATTTTAGGAGTTGATGCCAAAGAATTGGATTATATGCGAGATGAAAACGCATTGAAAAACGGAGGAGGAGTAGCCTTTGGAGCAAGTCTGGATTTTGATACAGGCGATTTAAGTTTCTTGCTTTTTTATGCCCGTTTCCAGGCCGGAATGGGATTCGATATTATGTTAAAAGATTATCAGGAAGCACGTTGTTCTAATACCGGAGACACAGTAGGTATAAATGGCTGGTATGCTAACGGACAGTCATATGCATATTTGCAGGGAGAATTAGGAATTAGAATCAAATTATCATTCTTAAAACTAAAAGTTCCGATTATTTCAGGAGGAGCTGCCGTTTTATTGCAGGCAAAATTACCAAATCCGGTTTGGATGCGAGGTTATGTAGCAGGAAATATGAATATTTTGGGAGGATTGATAAAAGGAAAATTCCGCTTTAAATTTGAACTCGGAGAAGAATGTCAATTTGAAAATGGATCACCGCTGGGAGGACTTAAATTAATTACCGATGTAACGCCAAAACAAAGCTCGACAGATGTTGATGTTTTTGCTGTGCCTCAGGCCGCATTTTCAATGAAAGTAAATGAAGCTTTTGTAATTCCGGAAGATTCAGGCGATGTTACTTATAAAGTAATATTAGAAAAATTCAAGGTTTTTGATGGCACAAAAGAAATACCGGGAGTTTTTGAATGGGGAACCTTAAAGGACAAAGTTAATTTTGTTTCAACAGATATTCTACCTCCAAACAAAGAGCTGAAAGTTCAGGTAGAAGTAAGTTTCCAGAAAATGGTAAATGGATCTTTCGAACCAATAAAAATAGACGGAAAAGTTGCCACAGAATCCGAAGAAAGATTATTTACAACAGGAGGCGCTCCAAATCATATCCCGCTGACCAATATTAAATATTCATATCCGGTTGTGGACCAAAAGTATTTCCTTGAAGAAGAATATCCTAAAGGTTATATTCAGCTTAAACGTGGTCAGGACTATTTGTTTGAAGATTCAAACTGGGAAACAAGTATAAAAATAGATCAGGACGGAACTTCAAATGCTAAACCTACAGCTTTTAGCTATGATACCAGTTCAAATGAGGTGTATTACGATTTGCCTAATATCGATCAGGACAAAAAATATAATTTTTCTATTGTGAGTAATTTAAAACAGACTCCGTCGAGAAATACTACCGCTGCTACAAAAACAAATACAATTAGTAACGACGGCAATGATATACAAATAAAAGAAAATCAAGCCGATGCATTGTCGAAAGCAGAAGGCAGTATCGAACGTTTGACGTACTCTTTTAATACAAGTAAATACAAAACATTTGCATCAAAAATGAATGCGATAAATACGCAGAGTTATAATTTTGGAGTTTTGTATTCAGATGTTATTTATTTAACCAACACTATTTCGAGCCAGGAAGCATTTGATCTGGCTGATCTGCAAGGAGTAAATTATAGCGATAACAAACCAATGATTGTTGCACAATCTAAGCTTAATGACGAATATTATGGAACAGATATTTTTCCGTACCTATACAAGGATTATCCTTTAAATGGAAGTTACGCTATAGAAAACAGGGACACAAATGAATTAGGAGTGATTCCGGCAAAAGCAATACCGCTCAACGCTTATTACATGACAAGTATTGAGAATGATGTTAACCAATCATGGACAAAAGGCAATTTCCCATTCAAATACAATATGCCATTACTTTATAAGCAAGACTGGGTTGATCTGGACAATCAGATTGTGAATGCTTATATTAACGGAAATGTGGGTGTAGAAACAATTGCAAAACGTTTTATAAACAGCAATTTCCTATTTATGCGTTACGGAAATTATGAAATAGTAATGAAATACAATTTACCGGGAGAGAAACAATCCAATGAGTATACCTATAAGTTTAAAAACAACAACAACTTTAGGTAGTCATTATATAATAAGCTAAATCTAAAAATGATATGGATAAAATGAACATGAAAATTACATTTATTTTTATTGTGCTATTGCTTTGCAGTTGTACCAAAAAAGAGCTTTTTGGTTATGTCTATGATTATGACACAGAAAAACCAATTAAAAATGTACATATAGATATAAACGGTGATGCTACTAAAACAGACAGCACGGGATATTTTTGCATGAAAATAAAACCAAATTCAGCATGCACAATAGTGCTGAAAAAAGAAAGTTATGCCACCAAGAAACTATATCGAAAACCAGATTCTTTAGGAGAATTTAGCAGTAAAAGCTTAAAAGCAAATAAGATTTATCTCTATAACAAGAAAAGCGATTTTTCTAATAAAATAGAATAATATCGTTTTTTATTGAATAGAAATGAACAAAAAACCTGACTTCTGCAAGTCAGGTTTTTATTTAAAAAGCGAATTCAGATTCATTTCTTTTTTCTCTTTCAGTTTTTTTACAATCTTCAAGAAGGCAATTGCAGTAATATAAGCATCTCCCAACGCAGTATGGCGGTCTTTTTTTGAAATATCAAATTTATCGGCAAGATCATCAAGAGTGTAATGATCTTTACGCTCAAACAAATGCGATTTAATTAAAGTCTTTTTATATAAATAGGCAGTATCTAAAGTTTTGTTATTGAGATGAGGTAAATTATTTCTTTCCAAAGCTTTATTGATCATCGTAACATCAAAAACAGTATGATGGGCAATAATTACAGCATCACCAAGATAAGTCAAAAATTGCTGTAAGGCCTCTAATTCATTCGGGCGTTTCAAAACAAAATCCTTCAAAATTCCGTGAATCTGAGCAGTCGATTTATCATAATGATCCTGCTGAACATACACTTCAAAACTATCCTGAACCGATATCATATTATTTTGCAGCACTAGTGCGCCAATACATAATATTCTGTCATTATCGTAATCAAAACCAGTAGTTTCAGTATCCAAAACGACAAATCTCGTTTCTTCAATCGAAATGTTTTCGTCGAATATATTTTCTTCCTTTTTCCAAAAATTAAATAAGCTCATATTTATACAACATTTGAAACATTAAATCTCACCGTAATCAATTCCTGAAGTTCCTTAATGGTTTTAAAAGTTCTTTTAAGCTTTATTTTTTCCATTTTAGATAAAGATTCCAAAGCGATAAATTGCCCCGAATCATTATGCAAAAGACCTTGTTTCGTTCTAAATTTCAATAAAGCTTTAAACGAATACGAACAAGATAAATACAACTCCCTATTGTTAGGTTCCAGTTCGGCTAATTTTTCAAAACGCTCAGCCGTATTACTGATTGATTTTACCGAATGTGATAAAATCAAAACACGTGCAGCATCCGTCAAAGGCATCAAAGCACGTCTTTTAATGTCAAAATTATCTTTATTGGCACCATCTTGCTCAACCAAAAATTGCCTAAAAAAGCCTGTTGGAGAAGGACTTTGCAGAGCCCCGCTCACCAGATGAACATAGAAAATAGGATTTGCTTTTACATTTTCAAAAATAGATTCTGATAGCTCATTTGTGAGTTCTGTATCGCCATAAGTAACACTGTAATCGAAGAAAATAAACGACAATAAAACTTCATTTTTCCCCGGATTCGTAATCCAGTGCTTAACCTGACTTTTCCATTCATCCAGACTCAAACACCATTTTGGGTTAGAAGCCATCATTTCGGCAGGGCAATATTCGTAGCCAATTTCAAAAAGCCCTTTGTTAATAAGAGTCGCAAATTTTAAAAAGTAGACTTTAGTTTCCTCCTTAAAAACATCCGAAACATTTTCATAAACAATCGCATTATCCTGATCCGTATGCAGCATTTGCTCGCTTCGTCCCTGACTTCCCAGCGCCAGCCAGGCAAATTTTACCGGTGGCGGACTGCTCATTTTTTCAATACAAATTTCAATAACTCGCGTTGTACAAGCCTCATTCAATTCTGTAATGATTTTAGAAATCAGCGTCATCGGAATATTTTGGTCTAAATATCCCTGAAGCAATTGCATAATTTTAGCTCGAATCGGTTTGATTTCTTTTGCTTTTTTGGCTCTTTTTAAAGCCTTTATCAAAACCGCAGGATTATTTCCCAGCGCCACCATCACATCGTGTTTCGATAAAATACCAACCGCTTTTGTATTATTCGTTCCATCTTTTGTGAGGCATAAATGGCTGATATTACTTTTCATCATCGCCATTTGTGCCTCTGTAACCGTCATTTTTTTCGGATACGTAATCACCGGTTTCGTCATGATCGTTTCTGCAGTTGTCAGAATCGAATAATCTCCGGTTACGATTTTGTTGCGGAGATCTTTATCAGTCAAAATACCAATTGGCAGCATTTCGTCGACAATTAAAATCGCACCGACTTTTTTCTTATTCATGATCTTAGCGATTTCCCTAACTGTTGTTGAAGGACTGCAGGTCACAATTTTTTTGGAGTATTTTATAGGCGCCAAGTCAAAAGAATGATTGCTCGAATGTAGGTTTTCATTAAGCAAATCATCACCATACAATTTATCCTTATGAATATCCGAATATGGATTTCGCGTATTCGATGCGTAACTTTCAATCAGGAAATTACCAACATTTCTATTTTCAAGCGCATAAGGTTTAAAAACCGCAATGGGAATGGCATACAAAATCGTTTCTTCATGCGCCACGGCTTCCATTATATAATTTTCCTGTGCCAAAAGCGGACGCAAACCAAAAATATCACCTTCGTCACACATATCCAAAACCGTATTTTTGGTGCTTTTTTTAAGCGCAACCGCACCTTTATGAACCACATAAAAGGAATCGTGAGTTTTATCATTCTCGGCAAAAATTACCGCATCTTTATCTTTGTAAACGATAGAAATTTGCTCCGAAAGCTTTTCCAGATCTTTAGGATGAAGAAAATTAAACGGCGGATAATTCTTTAAAAAATCAGCAACTCTTTGCGAAATGGTATTTTTCATTGGGTTAGATTAAGGTTCTAAAATACTATTTAAAATAGAAATGTAAAAGAAACACCTTTAAATTTTATATATAAGGTTCAAAGATGCAAAGGGACAAAGGGGGCAAAGGTTTTTTAATCCCAAAGTTTGTCATCAGAAAATTTCAGGGATATAAAAAAAGCCCCTAATTGGGACTTTAACTTTTAGTCAATTTTAAAAACTTTTCCGCGCTGTTTTTCTTCAGAACCAACCATTCCAAATTCAAACGTGTACGAATCTTTTGAAGTCGTTAAGATTTTCATGCTGATTGCTTTTTCTTCCGCCATATTTTTCGGGTGTTTTTTCTGCAAAACATACTCGCAATCACTTACCCAGCGAATTGTAGAGGTATCGGTTTTCCCTTCAAAAGTCTCAATTTCAATATTGTCTTTACGCTCAAAAAGAGTTGTTTTTTTAACGCCGTTTACTTCAAACTCAAACTTGAATTTCCCGGTTTTAAAATCTTTACAATTGTGTTCAGCGTTGTAACAAGATACCAAAGCCAGTATCGGAAATAAGAATATAATTTTTTTCATTTTAAATAAGTTGTTTTTTTAGGAGCTATTTCCTGCTTTACGTTCCAATCTTTTTATTTTTAAAGAAAAAATAAAAAGGATTTCCACTTCAATCAGGGCTAGGGCAATCGTTTTCATTTCACCAGACCGAAGTCAAAGAGATTTTTCATTTTATAAATGCTTTCTTTTGAAGCCTCTGCATTATTCAAACTGATAAAAAAGATAGAAATTTTCGATTTTGAGATTTATCTGAAATCTACAGTCTAAAATCTATAATCTATAATCTATAATCTCAAATCTACAATCTAAAATCTACAATCACAATCTAAAATCTCTACTTCAATCTCTTCAATTCATCATCGGTAAAGTTCTTAATTTCTTTTTCCTTGGCAAATTTTTCAGCATTATAATTTCCTGATTTATTCTTCGGAATCGACAAACTATTCCATTCGCTATTTTTTAGTTGTTTGGCATAAAAAACAATTTGCCCAATATGATACGGATAATGCGCCAGCTGACGATTTATCGCCTCAATAACCGTGTGACCTTCATTTCTGATATAAATAATATCCGAAAGCTGTTCTGGTTTTAAATTGTTTAAAGCATCAAGAAAACAATCCCAGCCTTTATTCCAAACAATTAAAACTTCTTCTTTTGACTGTAAATCATTTTCAAATTCTGCATCGCGATTGCGCCATTCTTTTTCACCATCTGAAGTTAAAAAATCTGTCCAGCGCGATAACATATTGCCCGAAACGTGTTTTATAATCGTGGCAATGCTGTTGGTATCTTCATTTACAGAAACAAAAAGTTGTTCTGGCTCCAATTGATCGATTGACTTTTCGCCCAGCATTTTATAATATAAAAATTGCTTCTTAACGCTTTCTAAATAAGATTCACTTGCTTCCATGATTGTATTCTATTAGTGGAAATTTTATTGTTTTTCGCCACGAATTTCACGAATTTTCACAAATTTTTTATAGGATGAATTTACATTTTGATTCGTGTTAATTCGTGAAATTCGTGGCTTTAAAAATAATTTTTAAACAATCTTAATATCGTATTTATCTAAAAGCCCAACAATTCCATCATTAGAAAATTGTGCTTTTCTCATCGGATTAAATTCGGGATCGATTTTGTAATTGTAAGCCGTTTTAAAATTAACAGCAGCCAATTGCGTGTCGTTAAAAATTGCCCCTTCGAGATTGCAATTATCAAATACCGAACTGGTTAAGTTAGTTCCTATAAAAGTAACTTCTCTAACGGAACAATTGATAAACTTGGTTTTTGGCATTTTTTTATTCGAAAAAACAGCATAATCCAAAACGCTTTCTTCAAAATAAACCTGAAATAAAAAATCGTTACATTCATTAAAAGCAATTCCCAGAAGTTTGCAATTTTTGAAAGTTACATTCTTTAAACTGGTGCTGAATAAACTCGTCATTGATAAATTACAATCGATAAATTCGCAATCGAGAAAAGTATTGTAACCAAAATTGCTATTAGAAAAATCACAGTTTTTAAAAACACAATCTTCAAACTCCCGATTGTTTATTTTTTTGTCGATATAAACGACTTTTTCGAATGTTTTCTGAATGTGAATTATGCCTTCCATGTGATGTGATAAAGTATTGAAGTTTATGAAGTTAAACCCGACAGGTTTTTAAAACCTGTCGGGTTTGCTTAAAGACATTTAGTCATTAAACAAACCTTTCATAATAATTTTCAGTCCGTAAAAAATTAAAAACATAGCACTTAAACAAGCTATGATTCCAATTCCTAAAACCAAATAATGCCAGTTAGTATGCTGATTCATAAACGCATTATAAATCAACGACGGACCAATAAATAACAAAGGCAAAGAGCCTGTTAAATATTTAATTCCTTTTCCCAGCAATTCCTTATTTGTAGCCATTTTTTATTTAGTTTTGAAAAGTTTCATGTTTTTTTAGTTTCAGGTTTCAAACTGTGTGAACTTATCTTTGTCAAAGTTTAAAACTTTGAAAGATTGATCTGGAAACTTTGCGAACTCTGCGTAAATCTTAGCGCTCTTTGCGGTTAAAAAAGCAGCTTCACATTTCACAAAAAAACTTTTTATTTATTATAATTATCAACAGCATTCCTAACGCTGCCATATTTCTTCAATAATTCCGAAGCTTCTTCATACGAAACCGGAATTTCTCCCATAATCATTTTTACACCGCGATCGACTAATTTAATATTACTCAATTGCATATCCACCATTTTATTTCCTTTCACTTTTCCAAGCTGAATCATAGCGGCAGTCGAAATCATATTAAGGACTAATTTCTGAGCGGTTCCGGCTTTCATTCTCGAACTTCCGGTAACAAATTCAGGACCTACAACCACTTCAACAGGACATTGAGCCGTTAAAGCAAGCGGACTTCCGGCATTGTTTGTAATGCATCCCGTAAGGATATTATTCTGATTGCAAGTTTCTAAACCGCCAATAACATAAGGCGTAGTTCCGGAAGCTGCAATTCCGATTACAACATCATTTGCACCAATATTATTGGCCTGTAAATCAATCCAGGCTTGCGTGGCATTGTCTTCGGCATTTTCTACAGCACGACGAATCGCAGTGTCACCGCCGGCAATAATTCCGTTTACCAGATCAAAAGGAACTCCAAAAGTAGGAGGACATTCGGATGCATCCACAACGCCTAAACGTCCCGAAGTTCCGGCTCCGATATAAAATATTCGTCCGCCCAATTTTAATTTGGCAACAACCTGAGCCACTAAAGCTTCAATTTGTGGTATCGCTTTTTCGACTGCAAGCGGAACGGTTTTGTCTTCGTTATTGATATTGGTAAGCAATTCGTGAACCGACATTTTTTCTAAATGTTCGTATTTTGATGCTTGTTCTGTGGTTTTTGTAAACGTCATTTTTAGTATAATTGGTCTTGCCCAAAATTACTGTTTTTTATTGCAATTTTCAGAAGCTTTTTACAAGAACTAAAATATTATATTTGTTAAATATTAAAACATAAATGGATAAATTAAGCTTTTTGAATGGCATAGCCGGAATCGCAGTTTTTGTTTCGTTGTTGCTGGCCTTTTTTTTATTCACGGTAAAAACAGAAAATAAACTGGCAAACCGATTGTTTGCATTTTTCTTTATTTTAACAGCCATCGATCTCAGCGGTTTTTTTGTTTACGAATACATGGATAATCATCTTGATTTTGAAATTTTCAGATGGACTACCTGTTTACTCGAAATGCCTTTGTTTTATCTTTATGTATTGGCAGTTTGTTATTCTGATTTTCGATTAAAATGGAAGCATTTTATACATGTAATTCCTTTTGTGGTTGTAAATCTGGTTTTTATTCCACGATTTTATTTGGCTTCCGGTACTGAAAAACTTCACTTTTTTGAGTTTCACAATCAAATGCCTGAAATGTATTTTTTCCAGATTCTGGTCGAAATTCAATATTTCTTTTATATCGTTAGTGTCTTTTTAATTTTAAAAAAATACAGGGAGATTTACCTCGAAAATTACACCAATCCAAGTACTTCGACTTACAAATGGCTTTTTCAAATGACAGTCGTTTTTCTGGCTGCACATTCACTTGTAGTTTTAAAAAACGTACTGCGCTATACAAATTTCGATAAAACGTTTATTTGGTCAAGCATCTTAGTGGGCAGTGTTGCATTACTTGTTACGTGTTGGTTTGTGCTAAAAGCCATGAATCATCCGGAACTTTTTAGAGGAATTAATTCTAAACTGCAACTAACAAAAGATATTCTTCCTAAAGAAAATAATAGTGTTGAAGAAATAAACAGCAATCAAAATGAAGCCATTACTTCTCAAATTTCAATCCTGAAAAATTACATGACTGAAAAAGAACCTTATCTTGATCCGTCTTTAACGATTCAGGAATTGGCGAATCAAATTAATATTCCGGTTCGGGATTTATCTGTTTTGATTAATCATCATATGGATCAGCATTTTTTTGATTTTGTAAACGAATATCGCATTCAAAAAGCGATGCATATTCTAAAAGATCAGTCAAAAAGCAATTTAACTATTCTGGAAATCTTGTACGAAGTAGGTTTTAATTCGAAATCATCTTTTAATACTTCTTTTAAAAAATACACCAATTTAACGCCAACCGCTTACCGAAACGCATAAAGTTTGCTTGATTTTTATCCCAGACAATAAGTTTTCAAAATTAAAAGTTATTATTTTTATTGGAATAATTTCTCTTTTGAATCCTGTGAGAAGAACTATTATATTTGTTTAATAATCTAAAAATTAATGGATATAGAAAGCTTTTTAAGTGTTATGAGCTCGATGTCAGTTTTTGTTTCCCTATTACTGGCATTCTTTTTACTCAGTGTAAAAACTCAAAATAAAGTGGCAAACCGATTATTTGCTTCCTATTTAATAGTTTTTGCAATTGACAATATTGGTATTTTTATTAGTGAAGATTTCATTAAAAACCATTTAAATTTAGAATTTTTCAGATGGACTTTCGCCTCTTTGATAATTCCTGTTTTTTACCTTTATATTTTATCCGTTTGTTTTACCGATTTTCGATTGAAGGCTAAACATTTACTTCATACGATTCCGTTTATAGTAACTAATATAGCTTTTGCTTTCAGACTTTATTTTTTGAATGATGCAGAAAAAATACAGTTTTATAACCATCGCAGTCAATTTCCTGAATTGTATGATTTTCAGTTGATATTAGTCATACAAATTGTTTTTTATAGTATTGCAGTGTTTTTGGTTTTAAAAAAATACAAAGCAATATTTCAGGAAAATTATACGAATCCTAAAACCTCAATCTTTAAATGGTTATTTCAAATCTCGACCGTGCTGTTTATTTTGTATTATTTTTCAATAGCCAAGAATGTTTTAAGATATACTGATACTGAGGCGGTATGGATGTGGGCGAATGTAGTAATGCAGTTTCTGGTTTTGGTAATCACTTGCTGGTTTGTATTAAAAGCGCTGAATCATCCGGAACTTTTTAGAGGAATCGACTCAAAATTGCAGTTAACAAGAGATATTCTCCCAAAGGAAATTGAAAATAATTTTGAAACAAAAAGCAATCAAAGTGAAGTAATTACGACTCAAATATTGGCATTGAAACAATATATGGCAGAAAAAGAACCTTATCTTGATCCGTCGCTTACGATTCAGGAATTGGCAAATCAAATTGAAATTCCGGTTCGGGATTTGTCGGTTTTGATTAATCATCATATGAATCAGCACTTTTTTGATTTTGTAAACGAATATCGCATTCAAAAAGCGATGAATATTTTGAAAGATCCTTTAAAAAATGATTTGACGGTTTTGGAAATTCTGTACGAAGTAGGTTTTAATTCAAAATCATCTTTTAATACTTCGTTTAAAAAATATACAAATTTAACACCGACAGCTTACCGAAACGCTTCATAATAAGCGATTTGTAAAAAGTCGTACTTCTTACCAAATAAAGTCGAACCAATTTCCTGAGTAGAAATTGGTTCGACTTTTTTTTGTCGGTCGCGTACTCAGGATTTCTAAGGCAACTTTGCTTCAAATTAATCGAACAAGTTTAAAATTAGAAATCATGAAAAAAGTAAACCTCTTTATTTTCTTATTATTGCCTCTCTTTTGTTTAGCGCAGACTTCCTTTAAATTAAATGGAAAAATTGCCAATGAAAAAACACCAATCGCCTGGACAGATGTCGTAATCTTAAATCAAGACGGAAAAATTATAAATGGAACTACAACAAAAGAAGATGGCAGTTTTGAATTGAATTTGAATAATGGATCTTATAAAGTAAAAATTAGTCCGATGGGATATTCTGAATTTGAGAAAGACATTACGATAGAAAATGACACCAATTTGGGATTGATTATTTTAAAGGAAAATGTAACCAATTTGGGAGAAGTTGTCGTTCAATCGAGAAAAAATACGATTGAGCAAAAAACAGATCGTTTGGTTTATAATCTGGAGAATAATGTAACCAATGTTGCCGGCGATGCTTTGAGCGCCATAAATACAGCGCCAGGAGTTGTGGTACAAAATAATACGATCAATATATTAGGAAAAGGAACTTCCCGAGTGATGATCGACGGCAGAATAATTGAATTGACCGGAGAAGAACTGAATAATTTCCTGAAATCAATTTCGGCAAGTGATATTAAAAATATTGAAATTATCAGCAATCCGCCAGCAAAGTATGAAGCGGAGGGAACCGGTGGATTAATCAATATAATCATGAAAAAAGGAACGCGTGATTCCTGGAAAAACACCACTACGGCTTCGTATGATCAAAATAAATATGGAATTTATACCTTAAGAAACAACTTCTTTTACAATAAAAACAAGTTTAGATTTTCGGCCAGCGTTAATGGAAAAATGGGTTATAGAAATGTCGATGAAACTCTGGATATGTATTTTGCCGAAGGACTTACAAAACTGGATGTTGGTACAAAATTGAATGAGGAAAATGTGTCCGGAAAAATAGCATTAGATTATGATCTTTCAGAAAAAACAACTATTGGTTTTCAATTCTTAAAAGATAAAAGCAATCCTGATTTTAGTTCGGATATCAGAATTAATAAATACAATACTCAAAACGAATTGAATAGTTATATCATCAATGAGAGTTTTTTAGACAAGAAAACAGGAAATCAGACTTATAATCTGCATTTGATTACACAACTCGATTCCCTAAACCGAAAATTATCATTTGATGCGGATTATTTTAATTATGATTCAAAATTTGACAGGGATTTTATTGCAAACAATTATTTACCTGACGGAACTTTTGTCGATGTCAATCAATCAGGACGAAATATTTCGAATCAGGATATTGATAACTGGAGTTTTAAAGCTGATATGGAACATCCGCTTCAGGCGATGAATCTGTCTTATGGTGCAAAAATCAGTTTTACAAATAGTATAAGCGATGTTTTTTATTATAATACAATTTCTGGAAATCCTGAATTGGATCCAAACCAGTCAAACCGATTTAAATACACCGAAAATAATCAGGCAGTTTATATTAACGGAGACAAACAAATCAATGAAAAATGGAATTTTCAATTGGGTTTACGATTAGAAAATACTAAAACATCCGGATTTTCAGAAACCTTGAATCAGGAAACAGTAAACAATTATTTAAAATTATTTCCAACATTTTATGCTTCGTACAAGAAAAACGAGAACAATACTTTTAGTTTAAATTACGGAAGAAGAATCAACAGACCACGTTTTGATTTATTGAATCCTTTTCGAATTTATATTAGCAGCAATAGTTATTCAGAAGGAAATCCGTTTTTGAAACCTTCTTTTAGTGATAATTTTGAATTTGCCCATTCTTATAAAGAAATGTTGAGAACAAGTGTTTTTGTAAATGCTGTGACGAATGGTTACGGAGTTTTGTTTACTTCCAATCCGGAAACAAATACCCAGATTGTAACAAGGGAAAATTATTTTAAAAGTTTAAATTACGGAATTGGAGAAAGTTATTCGGCAGCTTTTGCAGATTGGTGGCAGAGTGAAAATTCGTTGTACTTTTTAGGCGCAAAAACGGAGTTTATAAAAGATATTCAGGCAACTCCGTCAAATAGTATGCAGGTTGATTTTTCTACAAATAATACATTTTCGTTGGGTAAAACAACAAAATTGCAGGTCGATTTTAGTTACAGCACGCCTTTTAAAAGTGGTTTGTATGAAATAGGATATTCGTCGAGTTTTGATATTGGTTTTAAACAGGATTTGTTTAATAAAAGTATGCAGATTGCACTTTTGGCCAATGATATTTTTAATACTTCTTACTTAAAAGATTTTACTTCGGTTGTAAATGGCGTAAAGCAGGTTTATAGCAGCAATGAAAGCAACCGATTTGTACGTTTCTCTATAGTTTACAATTTTGGAAACAAAAAAATAAATGTAAAAGAGCGCGCTTTTGGGAATCAGGATGAGAAAAAGAGAACGGGGAATTAATTAGATAATTAGTCAATTTGATAATTAGATAATTGAAATTAAAACGGAAAATAAAGGCGTAAGTATTCTAAAAGGTTTTTAATCCCGAGGCTTCTGGACTGTTAGGTATTTTTTAATACTGTAGTTCTTGTTTTTTTGCGTGAGGGATAGGAGTGAACTACCGCAGTAGTACGGATAGCCCGACCGTATTTGCGAAAGGCGCACATAAGCGGTTTGTTAAGTAGCGCCTTTTGTAAATGGGGTCACGCCCAAATTATAAAAAGAATGCGAGTAAAATTCCCAGAACAATCATGGAAACTTTGGCAATATTGAATTTGTGTCCTTCGCTGCTTTCGAAAATAATCGTGGATGAAATATGAAATAAAATCCCGATTACGATGGCAGTGATTTCAGTATAAAAATCATTTAAAAAGCTTAAATATTCGGAAGCAATTGTGCCCAGCGGCGTCATGATGGCGAAAGTTAGCATGAAAACAAAAATGGCTTTTTTATTCAAACCTGCGTTAATGAAAAATGTGGTTAAAATTACGGCAATTGGCAAATGATGAATCGCGATTCCGATGGCTAAACCATGGTGATGACTTACAGGAAAACCTTCGAGGAAGGCGTGAATGCATAAACTTATAAAAAGAAGCCACGGAATTTGAGACATTTGTGCATGTCCGTGAACGTGCCCGTGTTCTGCGCCTTTTGAGAAAAACTCCAATATGATCTGAAACAAAATTCCGACCATAATAAATAAACCAATATTATGATTGTGTGATTCGTAAACTTCAGGCAATAAATGCATTACGGTTAACGATAATAAAAATGAACCGCTAAATGCCAGTAATAATTTTAAATTGGTTTTGTTTTGTGGTTTTAAAAACAAAGCCACAGCATAGCCCAGAAGTACAGAAAATAAAGGTAAAAGATAGTTCATTTCGTCTTGGTTTAATCGTTGATTTGTTTAATCGGTTAATTGTTTTATTAGTTTGCTTAAGCGATTAAACAAATTAACAGTTAAACAATTAAACAGTTATTTAAAAATCATGATTAATCGTTCGCTTTCGGTTTTGTGAAACTTTTTGAGTTTATAATCTCCAAAAATATCTAACAGAAAAATTCCGGCTTCGGCCATTAATTCTTCAAAATCTTTTAGTGTTAAGGCTTTTACTTTTTCGGTAAAATGGTATTTTCTGCCCTGATCTTCAAAATCTATTTCTTTAAAAATATGTCCGTCTTCCACATATCTTTTAATTTTAAAATCAATTCCGTCGACAGTTTTTACTTCTTCGGGAACCAGCGTTTCGATTACGTTTGCCACGTTCATGAAATCAATCACGGCAAAACCATATTCAGACAAACTTTCCTTAATCGCTTTTAAGGTCGTCAAATTGTCATCATCACTTTCGAAATATCCAAAACTGGTAAACAAATTAAAAATAGCATCAAATTTTTCTTCGAATGGTTCGCGCATGTCATGCACTTTAAAATGAAGATTTTCGTTGCTGTTTTTGCTAGCTTCGGCAATACTGTTTTCAGACAAATCTGCTCCTAAAACATTAAAACCAAGTTGGTTTAAGTAAATAGAATGACGACCTTTTCCGCATGCCAAATCAAGCACTTTTGCTTTTTCAGGCAGATTTAGGTAATGCGTAAGATTGTCCATAAAAATCTGGGCTTCTCTGTAATTTCGGTCTTTATAAAGAATGTGATAATACGGAGTATCAAACCATGAAGTAAACCAGTTTTCGGTGTTACGATCCTGATTTGGTGTTGATGAGTTGGGTGCTTCAGACATTTATTCTATTTCAATTAATTCAAAGTACCGCAAATTTAGTGTATTTTTGCCGAAAAATAACTATTTCGTGACGATACCTGAATAATCAGATGTGTGTTTGCGATCGGAGTTTTTTTTAATACAAAAATAAAGATGGAAGAAAATTTTAGAATGATAGCCAAATGTTTTTTTGGTTTTGAAGAAATATTAGAACAGGAATTGCGTGCTCTTGGCGCTCAGGATGTCGAAAAAGGCGTGAGAATGGTAAGTTTTAAAGGGGATAAAGGTTTTATGTACAAAGCCAATTTATCACTAAGAACGGCCCTTAAGGTTTTAAAACCTATTTACTCGTTTAGAGCTAATAATGAACAGGCTTTATATAAAGGTATTTCGGGCGTAAACTGGTCGAAATTATTAAATGCCAACCAGACTTTTGTGATTGATGCAACGGTGCATTCTACTTATTTTAATCACTCAGAATTTGTTTCTCAAAAATGTAAAGATGCGATTGTGGACCAGTTTAGAGAAAGAACAGGACAACGACCAAGTATCGATAAAGCTTTTCCGGATTTAAGAATCAACATTCATATCGACAAAGATCAGGTTTCTGTAGCTTTGGATACTTCTGGAAATTCACTTCATCAGCGTGGTTACAGAACGGCGACGAATATTGCGCCAATCAATGAGGTTTTGGCAGCAGGAATTTTGCTATTATCTGGTTGGGAAGGACAAAGTCACTTTTTGGATCCAATGTGCGGATCGGGAACTTTCCTTGCAGAAGCGGCTATGATTGCTTGTAATATTCCGGCAAATATCAACCGTAAAGAATTTGCTTTTGAAAAATGGAAAGACTGGGACAACGATTTATTTGATCAGATTGTAAACAGTTTAATGAAGAAAACAAAAGAGTTTCATTATACCATTAAAGGTTTTGATAAAGCGCCAAGTGCTGTAAACAAAGCGAAGGATAATATCAAAAATGCCAATCTGGAAGATTACGTTACAGTTTCTGAAGACAACTTTTTTGATTCTGAAAAAGCGGTTGAAGGAAAATTGCACATGGTTTTTAATCCGCCTTATGATGAGCGTCTGGATATTCACATGGAAGAATTCTACAAAAATATTGGCGATACGTTAAAGAAAAGTTATCCCGGCACAAACGCCTGGTTTATCACGGCAAATCTGGAAGCGTTAAAATTCGTAGGATTAAAACCTTCAAGAAAAATCAAACTTTTTAACGCAAGCCTTGAAGCACGTTTGGTAAAATACGAAATGTACGAAGGAAGCAAGAGAACGAAATTTCAAGTCTAAGGTTCTAAGTTACTAAGATGCTGAGTGGCTAAGTTTTTTAGCTTTGCATTTCAGCATCTTACTATAAAAATAAATTATAATTTTAGGTTCGATAAGTTAAGTTCTAAAGGAAAAACCTTAGCAACTTAGAATCTCAGAACCTTAGCAACTTTAAAAAAAATGTCAAAACTACAAGTAAGAGCTTTTTTATATCAATTAGGATGTTTTGCAATTCTGTTTATTGCAGGTCGATTTTTAGTAGCAAGTTATACTGCATTAACCGGACTTTGGATTCCGATGACGGCGTTTATTGTGGCTACTTTGATTTCGCCAAAATTTCAGGCGGTAAAAACCAAAGATGGTGAAAAGCTGTTTATGAAATGGATTTTTATAAAAGGAATTAGAGAAATCGGATAATTTAGTTAGCCACTCCCGATAGCTTATCGGGATAAAGGATTATAGCGATTTTTTTTCACGCAGATTCTGCAGATTTGAGCAGATTATAATTTGGATAATCATCTGCTTCATTTGCTGAAATCTTTTTAAATCTGCGTTAAAATAATTAAGAAGCATTTAAAAAATAGTTATTTATGAAGATAATTGGATTGATAGGCGGAATAAGCTGGGTTTCTACAGCTGATTATTACAAACTTATAAATCAGGGAGTCAACGAAAATATGGGAGATCTGAATTTCTCAGAATGTTTGATTTATTCGTTCAATTATGCTGATATAAAAAAGAATAACGAAAATAACGATTGGGATTCGACTTTTAATATGCTTTTAAAAGGATGCCAATTTCTAAAACAAGGCGGAGCAGAAGCGATTGTTTTGTGTGCCAATACCATGCATTTTATTGCAGACAGGTTAGAAGAAGCAATCGATTTACCAATTATCCATATTGCAACAGAAACGGCTAAAGAAATTCAAAAGCAAAATCTTAAAAAAGTGGGTTTATTGGGAACAAAATTCACCATGGAACTGGATTTTTTTAAAGATAAATTGCTGGCTCAGGGAATTGAAGCAGTTATTCCGCAGAATGAAGAGGACAAAGATTTCATTCACACTACAATTTTTGAGGAATTGGGAAAAGGTCTTGTAACACCGGAAACTAAAAAACGTTACCTGAAAATTGCAAACCAATTAATAGAAGCCGGAGCAGAAGGAATTATTTTAGGCTGTACCGAAATTCCGCTAGTAATAAAACCGGAAGATATTAGTGTTCCTGTATTTGATACGGCGATTATACATTCAAAAGCAGCGGTTGAATTTCAATTATCTTAAAATAAAAACAGATAAAAAAATAAGCCACGAATTCACGAATTAAATTAATCAATTCTTGAATTCGTGGCTTTTAATTTATTGGTGAAATTATTTCTTCGTGTTCGTTTGAATTTCCGGAATAATTACTTTCTTCTTGTACAGTGGAATAAAATAAGAAACGGTGTAGTTAAACCCAATTCCGAAATTTCCATCATACGTTCTGTTGAAACCAGGAATATAAAGGTTATCAAAACCATCCGGCTTTTTATTGGCAACCAAAAGTTTTAACTGAACAGAAAAGCCTACAAATATGTTATTAAAGACTTTTGCTTTTAAACCTCCATTAACTTCAAGCCATCCTGCCGTAAGTCCGTCGTATTTTTGACCGGCTTCAATTGCAGGTTTTTCGCCCCAATACGGGTTTGCGTTATAGATTTTATAACTGTTTAATTGCTGGCTAAAAGTACTAAAACCACCACGTAAACCGATACTTAGAATATTCTCCATATCAAGCCAGTTTTGGTACAAATTGTAATCAAAACCTCCTTTAATGTAAGTTCCTGTTGCAGTCGAGTTTAATCGGGTATCATCTGTAGTTTTATCTTCAAAACCAAGTTCTGCAGCTATGTAGTATTTTTTCGTTAAACGAAAATCTCCTACAATTTCAATTCCTTTATAATCTTTATCATAGAAACCGCGGGTTAGTTTATACAAATCAACCCCTACGCGCAAACCATAACGATCTGTTTTGGGAGGAGCTGGAACACTATCAGTTTTTGCTTCCTGAACCACCGGTTTTGGTTTTGTTACCGGTTTTGCTGCGGTTTTTGTTTTTTCCGGAACGATTTCTTTTGTTGCTGTAGAATCCTGGGCGTTAACCAAAAACATTGAATGCAATAAGCAAATACTAAAAATATACTTTAAGGTGTGTTTCATCTTCGTATTCAATGTTAAGATTTATTCGTTCAATATTTTGCATCCATAAACCGTCTCCGGCAGGGTCTGTTTGTTCAAAAGGTGTTATTGGATCCAGTTTAAATATAGTTTTAAAACCACAGGCTCTGGATACATAGACATTTTGTCTGGTATAATTAAATTTTATTTTATCGGTATTCGTTTGAGATGCATTTGTACTTCCTGAGTTTAAAATAAAACTAAAAGTCGCGGTATCTTCATCTGTTTTTAGAGGAATACCAATTGAGTCACCACTGCTTAAGTATCTGTTTTCATCATCTTCAAGCGCGCTTTCATTAAAAACGATACCTTGCGGCTGATCATCTCCAATCACTTTTAAGCGGGTAACTTTTTTCTTTACCGATGAATTGTTAATGTCGTAAAACGAAATTATCAATCGGGGAGTAGTAGGCGTATTTGCATCACAAATATCATCTTTCTCGCAACTTGATAAACCAAAAGCAAAGAGTAATAAAAAAGAAATTATTTTTTTCATTTATAATTTTTGTTATCGAAGTTCTAAAAGTACAACATTTTCAACATGATGCGTTTGCGGGAACATATCAACCGGACGAACACGGGTTACTTTATATTTTTCATCCATTAAAGCTAAATCGCGTGCTTGCGTAGCCGAATTACAGCTTACATAAACTACTTTTTTAGGAGAAATTTTTAAAATTTGTTCAATAACGTCTTTGTGCATTCCGTCTCTTGGCGGATCTGTAATGATAACATCCGGTTTGCCGTGTTGGGCAATAAAGCTTTCGTTAAAAACTACTTTCATGTCACCAACAAAAAACTCGCAATTTGTAATATTATTGCGTTCTGCATTTGCTTTGGCATCAATAATAGCTTCGGGAACACTTTCTACACCAATTACTTTTTTTGCTTTTTTAGAAACAAACTGAGCAATGGTTCCGGTTCCTGTGTATAAATCATAAACGGTTTCATCGCCTGTAAGTCCGGCAAAATCGCGTGTTATTTTGTACAATTCATAAGCCTGATCAGAGTTGGTCTGGTAAAATGATTTAGCATTAATACTAAATTTCAAACCTTCCATTTCTTCCAGAATATAATCTCTTCCTTTATATAATTTTATATCCTGATCGTAAATAGTGTCGTTTTGTTTTGAGTTTACAACATATTGCAATGAAGTAATCTGAGGAAACTTCTCAAATAAATGATCTAAAATTAATTCGCGGTTTTTCTTGTCATTTTCGAAAAATTGAATCAAAACCATGATTTCTCCAGTCGAAGCTGTACGAATCATAAAAGTTCTCAATAAACCGGATTGCTCACGAGGATTAAAGAAAGCTAAATTATTTTCGTTAGCAAAATCTCTGATTTCGTTTCGAATCGCGTTCGAAGGATCTTCCTGTAAATAACATTTTTGGATGTCAAGAATTTTGTCCCACATTTTCGGAATATGAAATCCAAGTGCATTTCTGTTTCCTAAATCTTCTGTACTTCCGATTTCTTGTTCTGTTAACCAACGAGCGTTAGAAAACGAAAATTCCATTTTATTTCTGTAGAAAAACTGTTTTTCTGAACCTAAAATAGTTTCAAATTCCGGAAGTTCCACTTTTCCAATACGTTGTAAGTGGTTTTTTACTTCATTTTGCTTGTAATACAACTGTTGGCTGTATTTCATATTTTGCCATTTACAACCTCCACAAACTCCAAAATGAGCGCAAATTGGTTCAATTCTATGCTCTGATAATTCGTGAAATTTTACTGCTTTGCCTTCATAATAGGCCTTTCTTTTTTTGAAAGTCTGCACGTCAACCACATCTCCCGGTACAACATTCGGAATAAATATTACTTTTCCGTCAGGCGCTTTTGCTACTGATACTCCTTTTGCTCCGGCATCAAGAACCGGAATTTGATGAAAGACAACTTTGTCTGTATTTTTTCTTCCCATAGCGCAAAAATAAGGGTTTGTAAACTTTTACAAATTTAATTTTCAAAATATTTTACCAATTTTATCAATTTATTCAATTTAATGACGTTTAAAAGGTAACTTTGCGTTTGCAATAATCCCAAATACTGCATTTTTAACCTATTGTATTGTTTTTTTTATGAAGTTGTATCACAATCTTTCACAAATTAGCTTTTTAAAAAAGAGTTATGCATTCAAATTTTTATTTGTTGCATTTATTGGTATACACATTCCTCTGATTGGAATTTTATTTTTTGTACTTTATTATGAAGCTGATATTTCTCCTACTTCTATTTTAGTTTTTTCTTTAATAATGACTTTGCTGGCGACTTTAATAACGTTATTGATTTTAAATCAATTAATTAAGCCTATTGCAGTTGCTTCAAAATCTTTGGATGATTACAGAAATCAAAGAAGATTATCTGTTTTGCCAACCGAGTATTCTGATGAAGCCGGTTTATTAATGTGTAATATTCAGGAATCTATTTATGAAGCCGAAAGTTTTATAAACGAAAAACAGGATTTAATTTACATGCTTTCTCACGATTTGAAAAACTTTGCCGGAAATCCGCAAGGTTTGGCAAAGTTAATTATCGACGAAAGCCCATCTGAATCCATAAAAGAGCTGGCCGTTTTAATTTGTGAATCGACCGATTTGCAATTCAGGTATATTGATAATTTTATTAAACTTTTAAACGAACAGGATCAGGTTGTAAAAGTGAATCAGGAAGTGAGAACCATTGTTTTTCCTAATATTCTGCCTTTTATAAACGAACAGGTTGAGCAGCGTTTAATAGATAAGAACATCAAATTAAGTGTGAGTTTAGAATTAGAAGAAGCTCAGCTTAGAATTGACGAAGGATTATTAGTGCAGGTTTTGGTGAACCTGATTAGTAATGCTATCAAGTTCTCTTATTTTGATAGTGAAATCAAAGTCAGAATGTATATTGAAGACAAACAGTTGATTATTACCGTTACGGATACCGGAGTAGGTTTTGATAAAACGCAAATAGATGAATTGTTTAAGAAATTTACCAAAATGAGCCGTTTGGGAACTGCAAAAGAAACTTCAACGGGAATTGGTTTGTATTTGTGCAAAAAAATTATCGAAAGAAATAAAGGTGAATTAACAGCAGCAAGCGAGGGTAAAAATAGAGGAGCTGAATTTAAAATTGTATTTGAAGTTTAATTTCTCCTTCTTTTAATAATTTCATAATTGATGATTGTAAAGAAATAAAAACAAGAATCGGCTGTGATTTTTCCAAGAATAATTCCAAAGAAATAATTTCCGCACAAAATAGGCATCCAGTACATACAAAACGGACGAACTACTAAAAAGTCCAAAAAAGCCGGATATCCAAATTCTAATACTAAGTTTTTAATCAGTGAAAGTATATCTGAAAAAGTTGTTTTTTTATGGAGAAGCTTATTATCTGACGCCAGTTTTTTATAGGAAGAAAAAAGAATAATGCCGTAAAAAGCTAAATATTCTGCAAATGTAATTAAATAGGCAGTTGTTAATCCGCTATAAATTTTACTAAAAAGGGAAGTTGTAAGTGCCGCAGTTGTACTGGCTAATTCGGCATATTTATAGCGATTAAACCATTCTTTAAAATTTGATTTTGTAAGCATTTTTCGGAAAAGAAACTAAGATTCTAAGGTGCTAAGTTACTAAGATTATAATTGGGAAAAAGCTGTGTTTTTATTATTCCCGCCAAAAATGGGTAAAAGAACTTAGAATCTTATTTGCGAAACTTAATTTATTGCTTTAGTAAAGAATAGGATTATAAGTTAGGACTGGTTTTCCATCAACACAACTAACTCCGGTTGGAATATTTCGAATTTCACAGGTAGAGGCAATATTCCATTTTTTATTGAATGCTATTTCAGCTTCCAGATATTTTTCTACTTTTTTAATAAATTGTTCTTTATTAATCTTTTTTGAATAGGCAATAAATCCGGAATTCGCACCGCAAGCACTTGAATTTACTGCGATAAAACTCCATTCTTCTGCATTTGTACAAGGTTGAGAATTGACTAAAGACATGGTAATGATTTCATTGTACATCGCATCAAGTTTTTGCGAATCTTCTGTTTGAGTATTATCATCATTACTGCACGAAGCAAAAATCAGACAAAAAGCAATTACAATAAAACTTAATTTTTTCATGGTTAGTGATATTAGGTTAGTTTTATTAATAGATGCTCTGATCCTGAAAAGGTTGCGTAAGAAGAAACATAGAACATTAATATCTCAGCAACTTTAAGTTTACCATAACTGATGCACAGAAGGTTTTATGTATTGATCATAAATTTTGTTCATGGCAGTGATTTTTTCCGGAGTTAATTTTGGTAAATCATAAACAGAAAGATTTGAAAGAACATGACTTGTTTTTGAAGCACCCGGAATAATGCAGCTAATATCCTGAAAACTTAAAATCCATTGTAAAGCATATGGAGCAAGATTTTCTGCTTCCGGAAATAATGCTTTTAATTCTTCGACAGCTTTTAGACCTAAATTATAATCAATTCCTGAAAAAGTTTCGCCTTTGTCAAATGCATCTCCGTTGCGATTAAAATTACGGTGATCTTGTGGTTCAAAAGTAGTTTTCGAATCAAATTTACCGGTTAAAAGTCCGCTTGCTAAAGGAACTCTGGCAATGGTTCCGATATCTTTTTTTCTCGCTTCTGCGAAAAATAATTGCGACGGACGCTGGCGAAACAAATTAAAGATAATCTGAACAGTCGTCACATTCGAATATTCGATTGCTTTTAATGCCTCTTCAACTTTTTCGACACTTACGCCAAGATTTAAAATTTTCCCCTGATCTTTTAGACGATCAAATAGTTCAAAAATCTCAGGTCGGTAATAAACTTCGGTAGGAGGACAGTGCAGCTGAATCAAATCCAGTGTTTCTAATCCCATTCTTTTTAAACTGTCTTCTACAAATTTCTGCAATACTTTTGGCTGATATCCTTCATTTACATGCGGATTTATCTGGCGCCCGCATTTTGTAGCTACATAAATACGCTCAGATCTTGAACGAACCACACGCCCAACAGCAGTTTCACTTAAACCATTTTCATAAACATCGGCAGTATCAATAAAATTGACGCCATTGTCGATTGCTGTATTCAAAAGTTCATCGGCTGTTTTATTATCAAAAGCAGATCCCCATTTTCCTCCAACTTGCCAGGTGCCAAGTGAGATTTCAGATATATTGAAGTTTGTTTTTCCTAGTTTTCTGTAGTTCATAATTTAAGTTGCTAATGTTCTGAGATGCTGAGTTGCTAAGTTTTTTTAAGTTGCTAAGATGCTAAGGTTCTGAGTTGCTAAGTTTTTTAATTTTCAAAAAAAGCTTAGAGCCTTAGTAACTCAGAACCTTAGAAACTTTAATCGAACAAATCCGAGGAAAGATATCTATCCCCGCGGTCGCAGATTACGGCCACGATAACGCCTGATTCTAATTGTTCGGCGATTTTTAGGGCAACTGCTACGGAACCACCGCTGCTCATTCCGGCGAAAACACCTTCTTCTAGCGCTAATCTTTTTGTCATTTCTCTGGCTTCATCTTCGCTTATGTCGACAACTGTATCAACTTTTGAAGCATCAAAAATCTTAGGTAAATATTCCTGTGGCCATTTGCGAATTCCCGGAATTTGAGATCCGTCGCTTGGTTGCGCGCCTACGATTTGAATGGCAGGATTTTTTTCTTTTAAATAAGTAGAAGTTCCAATAATGGTTCCCGTTGTTCCCATTGCCGAAACAAAATGGGTTACCGTTCCGTCAGTATCGTTCCAGATTTCAGGACCGGTAGTTTTGTAATGCGCTTTCCAGTTGTCATCATTGGCAAACTGATTTAGCATTAGATAACCGCCTTGAGCCACTTTTTTATCGGCATAGTCACGCGAACCAATAATTCCTTCGCTGGCAGGCGTTAAAATCACTGTTGCGCCATAAGCACGCATGGTTTGTGTACGTTCTTTTGTAGAATCTTCCGGCAAAACCAATTCTATTTCTATTTGAAACAATTGCGCAATCATTGCCAGTGCAATTCCGGTATTACCGCTTGTTGCTTCAATTAGCTTATCTCCTTTTTTAATATCGCCCCTTTCCAGAGCCGAGGCAATCATATTATATGCCGCTCTGTCTTTTACGCTTCCGCCGGGATTATTTCCTTCCAGTTTCAGTAAAAGTTTTACGTTTTTATTTTTAACCAAATTGACCGTTTCCATCAATGGCGTATTTCCAATTAGGTTTAGCAATTTCTGTGGACCCATTATTTTATTTCTTTTATTTTAACTTCAGTTGTAGTGGTATTCATCACGATAGAACCTGCCGGAATAGATTTGGTTACCCAGGCATTTCCGCCAATAATACTATTTTTACCAATAGTGGTTTGTCCGCCCAAAATAGTAGCATTTGCGTAAATACAAACATTTTTTTCTACGGTAGGATGACGTTTCGCATTTTTCATTTCCTTGCTCACGCTCAAAGCACCAAGCGTAACGCCCTGATAAATTTTTACGTGTTTTTCGATTACAGTAGTTTCTCCAATTACGATTCCGGTAGCGTGATCAATAAAAAACGGAGAAGCAATTTGTGCACCTGCGTGAATATCAGTTCCGGTAATTCTATGCGCATATTCACTCATCAATCTTGAAAATAATAACAAATCAAGCTGATATAATTCGTGGCTTAATCTGTAAATCGCAATGGCATAAAAACCGGGATATCCCAAATAAACTTCGTCAATACTGTTTGATGCGGGATCATTTTCAAGAATATATTCAGCATCCTGATTTAATTTTTCAAGAACACCGGGAAGTTTTTCGAGAAAGCGATCCCAAATAGAGCCACATAAATTTTGTGGTTTTTTGCAGGCCAAAACAGCAATTTCCTTAAACCGAATTTCAAGTTCATCGATACTTTCGTCCAAAGGTGCATTTGAATCAAAAAGGGTATAAAAAAGCTTCTCGGTAAAATCTTCAGTTTTAGTTTTGATTCCGTAATTTATATTCGAATGGCTTTTTAAAGCTTTTATATCTTGTATGATGGTATTTTTTGACACAATTACAATAATTGAATGAATAATTTGAAACGCTAAAAGTAAGGTGTTTTTTGTAAATAAAGGCATGAATTAACTAAAGAAATTTTGTTTTAAGATTTGTATTTGTGATAAAAAAAAGAATTTTAAACCATAATTTTTTATATGATTCTTAAGAAGTTAAATGCGTAAATTAGCCAGTAAAATATATTAATAATGAAAAACGATACGACTTTTAAAAGCGCAATTTCTAACCTGTCTTTTCCTTTAAAAGAAAAAATTTCAGGGAAATCTATTCATGATCCCATTTTGGGACTAATAGTTAAAGATCATCCGTCTTTTTGTGATGCTGATTTTATTGCTGTTAAAGAGTTAAATGCCTACCGCCAGAAATATATTTCGAATTATTTGTCTACTGAAATTGGTGCGCTTTCTGATCTGGAGAAAAGTGTTATCACTTCTTTGAAAGAAGATAAATCTATTGTAAGTTTAGTTGAAGATGAAGAGGAAAGCAGAAGTTTTGGTCAAAAGATAGCAGATCATGTGGCGAACTTTGGCGGAAGCTGGACTTTTATTATTTCGTTTTTGCTTTTTATTGTGATCTGGATTGGATCGAATGTTTACATTTTGGTCAATAAAGGATTTGATCCGTATCCATTTATTTTGCTGAATTTGATTCTGTCTTGTATTGCCGCATTACAGGCTCCGGTAATTATGATGAGTCAAAATCGTCAGGAAGAAAAAGACCGGAATCGTGCCAAAAAAGATTATATGATTAACCTGAAATCAGAACTTGAAATACGAATGATTCACGATAAAATTGATCATTTGATTATGCATCAGCAACAGGAATTAATCGAAATTCAGAAAGTGCAAATCGAAATGATGAACGATATTTTAAATCAGATTAAGAAATAATTCAGACAAAAAAATCAAAAATAAAAGTGCTTAAAGTAATATCCGCCAATCATAAAAATGCCATTTATGAGTGCTGAAAACAAAAGCAGATTTTTGTATTTTTTTGTTTTATCTGAAAAATATAATGCTGCAAATCCTAAAAATAAAAGAGTAGTATAAAGCGCCGGATACATCTTAAAAGCGGCAAAAAAATCACCCTGAAAAAGTAAGAATAAAGCACGTTGAAAACCACAGCCCAGACACTCAATTCCGAACAGTGTTTTGAATAAACAGGGAAGCATAAATTTCTCTAAATTCAAAGCGGTTATTTTTTACAATTTTACAAAAAAAATATTCGATAACACTTAAGAGATGGAAGTTGTTATTTTTTAGTTTTATACTTTTGGATTCTTATACTTTAAAATATGAAAGCTTTTAAAATTTTAATAATGATTCTTGCTATTTCGGTAGCATTATATGAGCAGGTTTCAGCAGATAAAAATATTTATATTATGGTAATTGCGATTGCAGTTTTCATGTACGGAATGATGCAGTTGAGTGCGAAAACGCCAAGTAAAAATCAAGAAAAAGAGGAGCAGGATGTTGAATAAAGGAGATAAGGTTTCGGTACTTGATGAAGCCATAAACGGAACAGTAGTTTCTGTGAAAAACAAAGAAGTTTTGATCGAAACTGAAGATGGATTTATGATGACATTTTTTGTCAATGAATTACTTAAAATACAAGATTCCAGTAATTTAATGAATTCTATTAAAAGAATTAATTTAGATGAAATTGTAAAAGAGAAAACAGAGCCAAAACCAAGAAGTTTTGTAAAAGAAAAGAAAGATAAACGCGAAATGGCCGCTCCTGAATTTGATTTACATATCGAAAAACTGGTCCCCAATAAACGCGGAATGTCGAATTATGATATTCTGACTTTGCAAACAGAAACAGCAAAAAGGCACATTGAATTTGCAATCAGAAACCGCATTCCGAAAATTGTTTTTATTCACGGAGTTGGTGAAGGAATTTTAAAAGCTGAACTTGATTTTTTATTGGGCCGTTACGACGGAATAGATTTTCAGGATGCGAATTATCAAAAATATGGTTTAGGTGCAACTGAAGTTTATATTAGGCAAAATAATAAATAAGATTGTTTTTGAGTCTTATTTTAGCTCAAATTAAGGTATAAAAAAACATCCGTTTTTCTTTCTGAAACTTTTAAAAAGCAGAGAGAAAAACGGATGTTTTTTTGTAGGAATAAATCAAGTTTTATTCCTTTACAACTTAAACTTTTTATAGGTTATTGTTGTGTCGTAATTAGTTCTCCAAAAACAAAATTATCTCCTAATAAGAAAAAGTTATTTCCTTTTCGAAGTGTTACTTTTTTAAGTACAATTGTATGTTTGAATGTAGTTGGTGTTAAGGTCGAAGTTGTTACTTCAATAATACCACTTACCAATACTCCATCAGTATTTTTTGTACCTGCATCTCCCGTCCATGTTTCTTTTAATGCCGGAGTAGCGGGAGTTGTTGTATTACAGAAAAAACTATTTGTAATAACGCCTCCGGTATAAGCCCTGTATAAAAGTTTATTATTAGTAGTACCAATTAATCCAGTTCTTGGTGCATTTGCAGGAGTTGTAGAATTTACTATTAATGAAGGGTCTATATCGTCAATTGTAATAGTTGCACCTGCATTATAATTGTAAACCTGACCAGTTGCACCGCTACATTGCCCGGCAGGATTTGTAAAAGTTAAATTTAAAGCATCTGTGGATGCTATTGTTGTTGGAAAATCTCCAAATGCTATTTCAGGCACAGTTACATCAACGCCCGAAACAGAGTAAGTAACATTTCTAATGACAATATTGTGGTTATATCCGCTGATTCTAGTGCTGTTATCAGTAGTGTTTTGTGTAACTTTTTGTGTCGTTGTAACCTCAATTATTCCTGATTTGGCAAACCATTCATCAATAACTTTAGGAGATGTTGGAGGGATTAAACTGCAAATATATGTTCCTGCTACCGTTCCATCATATCCTCTGTAAACCAATCGATAACTAGTATTGTCAATGCTAAATGTATTTGGGTCATTATCTGCCGTTGGTTCATTCTGGAAAGTGTTTTCAGCAACTTGCAATAATAATGATTCCTGGTTTTTAAGTTTATAAACCAGCAAATTTTCATCAGTACAACTTACAGCTTCTTTTACATCAGTAAAATCGATATTATCAACAGTTATATCTCCGTCATCACAACCGTTTAATAAAAGGGCGAATAACAACAGGCTTGCATATTTTCTCATCATAAATTTATTTGAGGTCAAAAATAGTGAAAAATTTGGCAAATGATATTTAAGAAATCACAATTGATATTTCTTAACTTTGCAGCAATGAAAAAAGTATACCTCGATAACGCCTCAACTACAGCCATGCGACCTGAAGTTGTTCAGGAAATGACAAAAGTAATGACTCAAGATTTTGGTAATCCGTCTTCTACGCACAGTTTTGGACGAAATGCCAAAACTATTTTGGAACTTTCCAGAAAAAGCATTGCGAAACAATTAAACTGTGCTGCACAGGAAATCATTTTTACTTCGGGAGGAACAGAAGCCAATAACTGGATTTTGAGATCAGCTGTAGAAGATCTGAAAATAGAGCGTATCATTACTACTAAAATTGAACATCATGCTGTTTTACATACCGTTTTGGTATTAGAATCAGAATATAATGTTCAGGTTGATTATGTAGATATAAATCCTGACGGAAATATTGATTTAACTCATTTGTCAAGTTTATTATCTGATGATAAAAAAACAATAGTGAGTTTAATGCATGTAAACAACGAAACCGGGACTGTTTTAGACTTAGACAGGGTTAGTGTTATTTGTAAGCAATACAATGCCTTATTTCATTCCGATACGGTTCAGTCTGTTGGCAAAACGGAGATTGATCTTCAAAAAACTCCTGTTGACTTTATTTTGGCCAGTGCGCACAAATTTCACGGACCAAAAGGAGTTGGTTTTGCTTTTATTCGAAAAAACTCAGGATTGCAGCCATTAATTTTTGGAGGAGAACAGGAAAAAGGACTTCGCGCAGGAACCGAAGCCGTACATCAGATAGCCGGAATGGCAAAAGCGCTGGCTATTTCTTATGAAAACCTAGACGTAGAAAGAAAATATATTCTGGATCTGAAATTGTATTTAATAGAGCAATTAGAAAATCATTTTCCGGGATTTAGAATCAACGGTAAAAAAGATGATTTTTATAATATCATCAATATTATTTTGCCCTTTTCTGCAGATAAAACTTCGATGTTATTGTTTAGTCTTGATATGAAAGGAATTGCAGTTTCCAGAGGAAGCGCCTGCCAATCCGGAAGTATTAAACCTTCCCATGTCTTAAAAGAAATGCTTTCGGAGACAGATTTAAAATTACCAAATCTCCGAATTTCATTTAGTCATTATAATACCAAAGAAGATATTGACTGGTTGATTGAGAGTTTGAAAGTTGTTTAAAGTTTCAGGTTTCAGGTTTTGAATAGAACTTGAAACCTGAAACCTGAAACAAAAAAATTATTTACGAATCACTTTTACCTGTGAATCATTTGTTAGTTTTATAATGGTTGAAGGTTTTCCTGCAACTTTGTCCTGATTTAATTTTACTACGTAATCAACACCTTTAACTATTTCAGGATTAATATCTTTAAAAGCAATTGGAGTGGGCTGTCCTGAAATATTAGCCGAAGTCGAAACCAAAGGCTTTTTCATTCGTTCTAATAATTTAAAGCAAAAAGGCTCTTTTACTAAACGAACTCCTAATGATTTATCTGCAGCAATAATATTTGCCGCTACATTTCTGGGTTCATCTAAAATTAACGTAGTAGGTTTTTCAGATAAATCCCAAATCTGCCACGCAACTTCAGGAATGTTTTTAAAAACATTATACATCATTTTTTCGCCGTTCATTAGTACAATCATACTTTGAGTTTCGGCACGCTGTTTCAATTTGTATATTTTGGCAACGGCTTCAGGATTTGTCGCATCGCAGCCAATTCCCCAAACGGTATCTGTTGGGTAAAGTATAATTCCGCCTTCTTTTATGACTTCGTAAGCGTTGTGTATTTCTTCGTTCATTTGTTTTAATTTAAATCTAAGAAAAGACTATTTAATTAAGCTGCAAAAGTATTTAATTTAAGTTTAAGATTCTTGATTCTCCCTAGATTTGTTGGCTCAAAAGGAATTAATCGTTTTTGTTTATATTTGGGGTCTAATAATAGGTTAAATGAAAATTACTAACTCAGATATTTTAGTTTCAGTTATTGTCCCAGTTTATAATGCAGAAAGTTATCTTTCTGAAACTATGGAAAGTATTTTAAATCAGAGTTTAAATAATATTGAGATTGTTTTAGTTAATGATGGATCAACAGACGGTTCATTACTAATTTGCGAACAATATTTACAAAAGGATGCGAGGATAAAATTAGTGAATCAAAACAATTCGGGAGTTTCAATTGCAAGAAACAATGGTTTAAAGCTGGCAAATGGAGAATATGTTTTTTTTATGGATTCTGATGATACTATCGATTCTAATTTTCTAAGTACTTCCTATAATGTTGCTAAACAACAAAATTCTGACATTGTTGTTGTTGGAGAATATTGCTGTAAACGTTTACCAAATGTTTTTGCTTTACCAACGTGGGGGGAGTTTTTAAAACATGATTTTTTAAAAAAACATTCGGATGTCAGATTTCCTGAAAATATTCAGCCTTGTGAGGATGGGTTGTTCTCTCATCAGTTATTGGCTTTAACAAAAAATATTGAGGCAAATCCTAACGGAATCTATAATTACAGACATCATGATAACCAAAATCACAAAAAAAATAATGTAGAGAAGGTATTGGTTCAAATTCCCTTATGGTTTGAAATTCTGGAGGATTTTTATAAAAAACAAAATTTGTTTGAATCTCATGCGCTTCATTTGGCACTTTTTATAGAACATGAACCTCTGCAATTGCGATATCTTTCTATGGCATTAAATGAAAATCAAAAAGCAGATTTGCACGAATTGATAAAAGGGTTTATGCAAAAGAATGTAGTGCCCTTTTTGAAAAATGAGGATAAGAAGAAACTGAGTAACTATTTTTTATTTTTTATAAATTCTAAGGATCATTTAGAATTTGAAAATTACTATAAAAAATTAAAAATTGAAAATAAGATAAAGTTGTTTTTAATTAAATTCATGCCAGTTTCAAAAATTAGAAAAAGAGTACGTAAAGAATTAAGATTGAGTATTTATAGATGAAAATAGTTATAATTCAACATTCCCGGTTTTTAAATGGTACTGGCGGAACAGAGAAAATATGTTGTTTTTTAGCAAATATTTTAAGCAAAAACAACTTTGAGGTTGAAATTGCGACCAATGAGGAAAGTGGTGGAAAGCCTATGTTTCATTTGGATGAGAAGGTGAAAATCACTAATATTTTTGATGAAAATGTTGTTCAAAAAAAATTATTAGAATTATACAATTATAAAGGCAAAAATCCTTTTTCCTGGGTTTATTATAAAATTCAAAAAAAATACTATAAGACCTATAATAAGAATTTATTAAAGAAAATGAATGGTATTGATGAATTTAATAAATTTAATCTATATCAGCGTTCCCAGGCATGGAAAAATTATATTGTAAAATCTAATCCTGATTTGATAATCACAATGTCAGTTGGGTCGCTGTTAGAAATTACATTTGAGAATGAATATAATATTCCGATAATAAATTCGGTAAACGGCCGCCCAGATTATGATTATTCAGATATCTTATGGTATCGTTCTAAAATAGATATGGAACTCCTCAGGAATTCTTATAAAAACTTAAGTGCTATACAAGTTTTATTCGATAGTTATAAAAACTATTTGCCTGATACTTTCAAAGGACAGTCTTTTACTATTCCAAATCCTGTATTTCAGATTGATGATTCAGAAATTGTTAATCATTATGAAGAGAAGGAAAGATTTAAAATTATAAATATTGCTTCGCTGGTTACAAGTTGCAAACAGCAAGATATCGCTATTAATGTGTTTTCGAAAATAGTACATAAATATCCAAACTGGGATTTGCATTTTTGGGGAATTGGTGATGATTTAGAAGCATTGCAAAATCAGGTTAAACAATTAAAACTTGAAGGCAGAGTGTTTTTTAACGGCTTTACAAAAAAGCCGATTGATAAAATGAAAGAATCTGATGTGTTTATTTTTCCAAGTAAATATGAGGGATTTCCCCTGGCTTTGACTGAGGCTATGTCGGTTGGTTTGCCTTGTATTGGTTTTCAAACTTGTTCCGGTGTTAATGAACTAATTGAGAACAATGTTAATGGGTTTTTAGTAAATAATGAAATTGAGATGCAGGAATCATTAGAAAACCTAATGCTAAGCAGAGATTTAAGAAAACAAATTGGAGCGAATGCCCATCAAATGGTTAATAAATTCAATGAAAATAATGTATCAGATAAATGGATAAAGGCAATAAATCAGATTTTGACCAGTTAAAATATTTTAAAAATCAGAACTACTAGAATGCGTATTTTATATTTTTACCCTGAAAACCCTCTTTCTTTTAGTCAGGGAAATAATTCGAGAGCTTTATCGCTACTTCATTATTTTAAAAATCGCAATATTCATATTGATTTTGTTGGAGAAAAATCTAATGAATTTGGAGAAGATGCAATTAATGAATTGAAAAATGAAGGTTTAATCGAAAATGGTTACCTTTTAAAGAAAGAAAAGAAAAGCAGTAATATTGTTAAATATTATCTGAATTATTCTTTTCCAAAAAAGTTCAATAGCAAGTTTAAAGATTTTGACCGAACAAAATTTGGTTACAAAGAACAATTTTCAAAAATACTTAAAGAGACTGAGTACGACATAATAATCGTTTCTTATGTCTACTGGTCATCACTTTTAGATACTTTAAAAAAGGAAAGCAAAACAAAATTGATTGTAGATACACATGACTTTTTAACCTCTCAATTTCAGGATCATAAAAAATTTGCTTTAGACAGGTATTTTAAAAGAGAAATCAATTTGATGAAAAAATTTGATGATATCTGGGTAATCTCAAATGAAGAAAAATATCTTTTTTCTCAGTTTATAAAATCCCCGGTAAGTTTAGTCACTCATAGTTTGCCTAATAATATTGAAACTTCATCAAAAACAGAGAAAACTATTGATATCGTCTATGTTGCCAGCGAGAATTTTCATAATATAAAATCAGCAAATTGGTTTTTTAAAGAAGTTTATTCTTTATTAGCACCTGATATAAAAATAACCGTAGTTGGAAAAATCGGGAATCATATTCCAAAGTTTGACAATGTTCAAAATTTACTATTTGTAAAAGATCTGGATGATGAAGTTTATAAAAAGACTAAAATTACAATTTGTCCAATGTTATCCGGTACAGGATTAAAAATAAAAGTAATAGAATCATTAGCGCACGGAATACCGGTTGTTTGTACAGAAAGAGGTGTTGATGGTTTGGTAAATAAAACAAATAACGGATGTTTAACTACAAATGATCCTTCTTTGTTTGCCGAATATATTAGTAAACTTTTAAAAGATGGTGAATTTTACAAACAGAATCATTTACAAGCCAAAAGGTTTTTTGAAGATAATTTTGACATTAAAAAAACGTACAAAGTACTGGATAGTATTTTTAAAGTAAATTAAATAATAAAGCGTAATCCATTTAAAATGTTTAAATTAATTAAGTTATATTTTAGGTTAAAGGCATTGGCCAAAAAATTGAGAAAACAAAAAAAGACAGTTGATTTTACCGGTAATTTAAAATATGATAAAAACGTTATTATAATTGATAGTAAAGTTCCGGAATATAATAAAGATTCAGGTTCCCGAAGATTGTCAGAAATTATAAAATTGCTCATTAAAAACAACGTTGGTGTTTTTTTAATGGCAGATTTTAAAGAATACCGCTTTCGAACAGATTATGTGCAGTACTTTACCGATTTGGGCGCTGTAGTTTATGAACCAGGAATAGATAATTTAGGAAAATTAATTGCAAAAAATGATTTTATAAAGCAGGTTCTTCCTTTTGCCGATTTTGTATGGCTGCACAGGCCTGAAATTTTTGCAAAATATTACCCGATCATCAGAAAAATTAAACCCGAGGCAAAAGTTTTTTTTGATATGGTTGATTTTCATTATTTGAGATTTAAAAGAGAATTCGAACTGACTGGAAATGCCGGTATTTTGAAAAAAGCTGATAAATATCTGAAATTAGAACTTGATAATTGTAAAAAGGCAGATAAGATTATTGTAATCTCGGATGTTGAAAAAGAAAGCTTAAAGGAATTTTATAGTGAGGATTCTAAAGTAATCAGCATTGGAAATATTCACCAATTTATCGAAAACGAAAATCCCGTTTCTTTTGAAAACCGTAAGGATTTATTATTTATCGGAGGTTTTGATCATCAGCCCAATGTAGATGCTGTAAAATATTTAGCAGAAGAAATAATGCCCTTGTTATGGAAATCAAATCCTGAAATTTCAATTTCTATTATAGGAAGCAATCCGCCTGAACCAATAGAAAAATTGAATTCTGAAAGATTCAGAGTTGTGGGTTATGCTGAAGATGTTGCTCCTTATTTTTTAAACTCAAGAATTTTTGTAGCACCGCTTCGTTACGGTGCCGGAATAAAAGGTAAAATTGGACAGAGTTTAGAATTTGGACTTCCGCTTGTTACAACAAATATTGGAGCCGAAGGTTTTAATTTTCAGGAAAACAGAAACAGCACAGTAGGAAACACAAGTCAGGAAATTGTTGATAATATCATCGCATTATACCATAATAAAGAACTTTGGGAAAAAATAAGTTCTAATTCAAAAAAGGTAATTGAACCTTTTTCAAATTATACTATCGAGCAGAAAGTCTTAAGTTTGGTCAAATAGCGTTTAAAGTTTAAAAACTGTTTTTACCCAGTTTTCTATCGTGTATTTATGATATACTTCGTCACTTAAAGGTTCGTATGGCGAATTTAAAAAATCGGAAGTTATATTTATAGGTTTATTTTCGTCAAGAATTAAAATATTATTGGGATTATAAAAATCGTATAATTTAATGGATTGATTTGTTGTAATAACTTTCTTTTGCATCGCTAAGGCTTCAAAAATTCTAAAACTTAAGCCGTTATGTCCGTTTCTGATAAGATCTAAATAAATGCTTGAATTTTCTAAATCATTTCGCAAATCTTCCAGAAAAATAGGCTGCTTTGTATAAATGATATTGGCATTTATGTTTTTGGGTTTTCTTTTTCCGATAATAATAAATTTATACTGAATTGCGTTTTCAGATAAATAGTTAGCGATTTTGTTTAATAAATGTAAACGCTCATCGATTGATAAAATAATAAAGATATTTTTATTTGTTTGAGACAAAGGTTGATTTTCCTTTTTTTCCAAATAGATATAGTTAGTAATAAAATGGAATCCAAATTTTTTACAGTCGTTTAAATCAAAGGAATATATGCTGTCAAAAATATTTTCTTTTAGTAGATGATCTATTGGAAAGCGTGTGCAGCTATCATAGATATAGGTGATATAGTTATTGGTGTATTTTTTTATTTGCAGGTGGGTTTGTTTTGTTACGCGGTCAGGGCGTATAATAAGAATAACATCCTGATGGCCTAATTTTTCAAGACGTTTTAAAATGTCTTTTTCTAACTCAATTTTTTTAATATTTTTTTTATAAAAGAGTTTATTTTTAAAATTGATTATTTTGCTAAAAACAGATGGATAATCGTATCTGAATTTAGAGATATCGATATGGTGTGTTTCGATATTTCTGCGCTTTAATTCAAGTACAATATTTTGGTCAAACGAGAAAAAGTCAAAACTTATTAAACAAACTTTCATGTATGTATTCTTTTGGGAAGGCCTAATTGAAGATTAGTAAATTATTTTAAATAATATTGCTTAGGTGCTGAATCTGGATTCATTAAAAATTAGCGTCGAAAAAAAGTAGCACGCAACCATTTCATGAAAAAAATATCTACTAAATATATTATTGTTCATATCTAACAAAAATAGAGATTAAATACTAAATTGCAACGAATTTTATATTGAAGTTAATGGCAGGAAAGATACAGGTAGGATATTTAGTTTCATATGATTATGAGTTGCTGAAAAATTCGATTCCAACGGTCTATGATGATGCAGATAATGTTTTTTTAGCTATTGATAGTAATAGGAAGACATGGAAAGGTCAGAATATCGAAATTAAAGATGATTTTTTTGAATGGCTTAAGGATTTCGATAAGCAAAACAAGATTGTAATATTTGAAGAAGAGTTTTTTATAGCAGGTCTTACTGCTATGGAATGTGAAATTCGCGAACGCAAAATGCTTGCTCATAAAATGGGAATAGGAAACTGGCTGATTCAGCTGGATTCTGATGAATATTTTTACGATTTCAATAAGTTTGTTTCTTTTTTAAAAGGAAAAAATAGCCTATTGGTTAATCCAGACAAAAAAATCGTACAAATTTGCGGTTTTAAAATTAACCTCTATAAATACGTAGATGAAGGAGTGTTGTATGTTGATAAATTAGATAAATTTATGATCGCAACAAATTATCCTGATTATAAAGTTGGAAGACACGCAAAATGTCGTTCTATATACTCAAATTCTGTTGCATTACACGACTGTTTGTCGAGATCGAGAGAAGATTTAATTCAAAAAATTGATAATTGGGGTCATAATGATGATATTAATCGAGATAGTTTTATGGCTAAATGGGATTCTGTTTCGATATCCAATTACAAAGAAATTCGTGGATTTTTCTATCTAGATCCGATGCACTGGAAAACGTTGGAGTTCATGAAAGGGAGTTCTCTTCAGGAATTGCTAATTAATTTTAGATCTACAGATAAAATTAATATTGGAAAATTCTTTTTAATCAGAAAGAATTTTGGACAATGGTTTAAGTTTCTTTTAAAGAAAGATTAATATAAGTAGTAGGAGCCTGGAACGTTTTAATTCTTAAAAATAACATTGTTGATCCATCCTTCTAAAGTATATTTCCCGTAAGTTGAAGCGGGTAATTTTTCATATTCGCTTTTAAAAAAATCTACCGGTATTACAGGATGTTTTTCGTCAATGACTAAAATATTATTCGGATTATAAAAGTCGTAATTCTTAATGTCTGAGTTTGTTGTAATAAGTTTTTTTTCTAAACCCAAACTTTCAAAAACTCTAAATGTTAGTCCTATCTGGCCAGTTCTGTTGATATCTAATAAAACTTTTGACCGAGTTACATAATAATCTACTTCTGATAAAGGGATAAATTTATTAATGTAAGTTATTTTATCGTCACTGGCTTTTTGTTTTTTTGAATAAGTAATAAACTTAAAATTTATATTTTTAGATTTCAATTCCTCAGCTATTCGTATTAAAATAGGAAGTCTTTTATCGATTGAACCAATTGTAAATACATCATATTCAAAATCATTTTGCTTTGTAGCGGTGTTATTTTCGCTATAGATCCAATTAGTAGCAAATTTGAGATTAAATTTTTCACAGTCTTCTTTCTCAAACGAATAAACTTCATCAAAACTAGGGATAACTCGTTTTATGTTAGGGCAACGATAAATATTATCATTAAAAAAGCCTATTGTTCTTTTACCATATTTTTTAAATTCTAAAATACTTTTCGGATCAATAAAGTCTCCTTTTATTGTTACAATTACATCTTGTATTTCACTATTTTTTTGTAATTCTTTTAGTATTTGTTTTCCATGATGCAGATGCTTTAAATTTGTTTTAAAAAATGATTTTAAGACAAAATTATAAGCTTTGTGAAATATAGTAGGATATAGGTATTTGTAATCTTTAAAATTAATATGACGTACAATATGTCCTTGTTTTTCAAGAGTTGACACAATGTATGAATTGAGCCCTAAATTATCCAGGCTTATTAGAGTAATGCGCATAATGTGGGTTTTATTACAATCAAGTAAAAAATATTTAAATTATTGTTTAATAATTTTGCTTACTACACCAATTAGTGGAGCAATGCTTTCTTATAGAGAAAATTATAATTAATAAAAGTAATGGTTTTATAGTAAAATATCATTATACACTTTTAAGTAAGAAGCCGCGGCAATTTTCCAGTCAAAAGTTGAAGCTCTTTCGATTAAAAGTGTTTCGCATTCCAATTTGTTGTTCTCATGATGATTTAATCCGTCAAAAAGATTATTTTTCATGTATTCAGGATCAAAATTGGTCCAGTAATTTGCTGCTTTTCCGCCAATCTCCGGTAACGAAGTTTTGTCCGATAAAAAAACCGGTTTACCAAAACTCATTGCTTCAATTGGTGGTAAACCAAATCCTTCCCGTATGGATGGAAAAAGAAAAGCCGTGCAGTTTTTCATAAAAAACTGTTTGCCTTCGTCTGTTACTTTTCCAGTTAAAAAGACCTGATTGGTTTGACCATTATTGCTTATCAGTTTTTTTATTTCTTCGCCATATTTTTTATTATTATTACCTGAAATAATTAAATTATAATCCTTTATTAATTTCATCATATTAATAATAGACTCATAATTTTTTCTTTCGATAAAATCACCAATTGCATAAAAAAATGGTTTATCGACAGGAACATCTGCATTATATGAAGATGTGTCAAGTAAATTTGTAATCGGATTTCCGTTATGAATTACATATTCAGGAACATTCGGAACATTAAAATATTCATGGGTTTGTTTCTTTGAAAACTCGGATATATAAGTAATTGCAGTAGACTTATTTAATTTTTCTAAAAAAAGCTTATTTCGTTTATGATTAATATCAGACGATACTTCTTCTGCAAAATTTACATCATGAATCGTTAATAAATATTTTTTGCAATTAAAAGGTTCAACTTTTGTATTTTGATTTACAGAATGCCACAAATCATATTTTTTACGAATTCTAAGGTATTTCATTCTTGTTAAGTTACTATATTTATTATAGTTGAATTTTTTACCAAATTCACTCTCAAGAAGTTTAATATCAGTTGCATTTAAAGTTAATTTCAGATCATTGAATTCCAATTCAGATAAGCCTTTAATTAATTCGTAATTAAAAGTTCCTAAACCGCCAGCTCTGTTGTTAATATTGTGAGTTTCTAAAAAAACAGTTTTTTGATTTGACATTGATCCAATTTTTTTTACGAAAATACAATATTAATTTGAAGTGTTAAATTGTATGTGTATTTTTGTTGATTATAAAAATATTCCCATGAATTTTCAAGTAAATCCCGTTTTTACTAAAGACACTACATCAATTCTTGATACTATAAAATCATTTAGTAATAAAGGAATTCTTTTCGGTAATGGACAGCGTAACATTATAAAATTATTCGATCTTAACGAAAAAATTATTAATATTAAGTCATTTAAAATTCCTAATCTAATAAATAAGATTGCTTATAAATATTTTAGAAAATCAAAAGCGAAACGTTCTTTTGAATTCGCTACGATTTTATTAGAAAAAGGGATTGGAACGCCTCAGCCGATAGCTTTTCTGGAAAATTTTAACTGGCTTGGATTGCAGGACAGTTATTATGTAAGTGAGCACTTGGTAACGGAACTTACATATAGAGAACTTGTCGAGATTCCGGATTATCCGGATCGTGAAAACATATTGCGACAATTTACCAGATTTAGTTTTGATTTACATGAAAAAGGAATTGAATTTCTGGATCATTCACCGGGAAATACTTTGATAAAAAAGAATGCTGAAGGGAATTATGATTTTTTTCTGGTTGATTTAAACCGAATGGAATTTCATAAATCAATGAGTTTTGAAATGCGTATGAAAAACTTACGAAGATTAACGCCATTAAAAGAAATGGTTGCGGTGATGAGTAATGAATATGCTAAATTATACACAGAATCTGAGCAAAAAACATTTGATACTTTATGGCAATATACGGCTGATTTTCAGGAACAATTTTACAGAAAGAAACGTTTAAAGAAAAAACTTAAATTCTGGAAGAAGTAATTCTTTGAAGTTCTTTATATCTGATAAAAATACTATAGGCATTGAGGTAACAAATTGTAATTCCTTTTCCGCCGTCTAAAAAACCAAGGCGAACTAAAAACTGATATAAAAAGGTATAAACAGGATGGAAAATCATCAATAATTTTGATGGTTTCTGTCCTTTTTTTAATTTTTCATTTGCTTTTAAGATTCCATAATTATACATTTTTGTTTTATAATCTTCAAAATTTGTATACGAAAAGTGAATCAGTTTGTTTTTCAAAGCATCGACAGAGCCGTTTACGATTAATTTTTCGTGAACTAACCGGTCTTCTGTATATCTGCAGTTTGTTTTATTAAAAAGCCTGAAAATTTTGTCAGTCTGCCAGCCGCTAAAATGCAATTTTTTATTTTTGAAAATAAAAGTTCTGTATACTAAATAAGCGCTTGCCGCATTTGGGGCATTTATTACCGAGATAATTTCAGATTTTAAATTGGGAGTTAATCTTTCATCTGCATCAATAAATAACACCCAATGATTTTTTGCCTGATCAAGTGTGAAATTGCGCTGAGCTGTATAATTTAGGAATTTGTTTTGAATCAATTTTACGTTCTCAAATGATTCAATTATTTTTACTGTATTATCAGTGCTAAATGAATCTACTACAATTATTTCATCGGCAAAATCGATATCTTCAAGCAACGATTTTATATGAAGTTCTTCGTTAAATGTAATGATTAAAACAGATAACTTTTGCTTTTCAATAGTGTTCATTTTATAACGTTACTTTTTTCAATTTTTATATTCCTGAAAGTAAGTTTCTAATTTTTCAAGCATTAAAGATAAAGGATATTCGTCGTAGTATTCAAAAGTGTGTTCTTTAATATATTGCTCTGTATGTTGTTCGTAAATTTCTGGTTTTAAATCTTTTAGGTGAATAGAAGAGTGTTTGGCTTCATTTTCAAATAATTGCCATGTTTCTTTTCTTACCGAAGGCGTGAAGATCGAAAAAGTTGGAATATCAAGTGCTTTTGCCATATTTACAGCTCCGCCTTCATTACCAATAAGCATTTCGCATTGCGATAATAAAGCTAAAAATGCTCGTAAATCAGTACAATACAAATCAAAAGCAATGTGTTTTTTGGTTTCTTCAGTACAATAATTATAGACCTGAAGAGCAAGTTCTTTTTGTTCTGGAATATAATTGAAGATGATTGTAGCGTTTGTTTTTGCAACCGTAAAATCAATGATTTTAGCCATTCCTTCAAGCGGATATGTTTTATAAACTTCACTGCCTAAAATTCCAAACATAATCAGAGACTTTTCTGCAGTATTTATATTATGGCTTTTTAAAAGATTTTTTGCTTCGTTAATTTCAGATTCTTTTAAAAATATCTTTGGTTTTACATCTGTAATTTTTTCCGATATAAAAGGTTTTAGCAATAACAATCTATTCTCAATTGCTAATCCATGTTCTGATTCAACAGCATCAAAACGTTCGTAAGTATAATTGTAGAATATTTTTGTATACGATTTATAGTAAGAAACTTTGTATTTTGCTCCAGAAAATAAAGTAATCAGATTCGTTTCTAATTTGCTGTAAACATCAATTACGGCATCGTATTTTTTTCTTCGAATTTCAAAAATAAATTTAAATAAAGAAGGAATTGATTTTCTTACCTTATTAGTTAATGGAATAATATTGTCAATATTTGGATTTTCTTTCAGTACATCAACAGAATTAGGATAGCACATATAATCTATCACTGAATCCGGAAACTTTGTTTTTAAGTTGTTGCAAATTATGGTACTGGTTAATACGTCTCCAATTCTTTTTTGCTGAATGACTAATATTCTCATTTATTTTAAAATTCAATTTTCAAGGCTAAATTACAAACTATTTTATGAAGTGCGCAACCGTATGAAGAGAATAAGGGTAAACTAAATTAAAAAGTTATATTTTTGTAGCTCATAAATTAAAATTTACAATGGAAATTAGTGGTTTGGTTATTACTTTCAATGAAGAAAAAAACATAGGAAAATGTATTGATGCATTACTAAAAGTATGTGATGAAGTCATTATTGTAGATTCATTCAGCAAAGACCGCACTGTTGAAATTGCAAAAGAAAAAGGAGCAATAGTTATCGAACAGGCTTTTTTGGGAGACGGACCACAGCGTACTCACGGATTGCCATATTGTAAAAATGACTGGATTTTGAATCTTGATGCAGATGAGTTTCTGGATAAAGATGCCGAAGAATTTATTTTGAATAAAAAATATTTAGGCACAAACCATGATGCTTTTAGTTTCAGGGTAAAAAACTTTTTAGGAAACAAACTGATTGATTTTTCAGGATGGTATCCGGATCATAAAGTTCGTTTTTTTAATAAACAAACTGCTCGTCCTTCAGACTCAAAAGTGCATCAAAAAATAATTACTCAAAATGAGAAAAAAGTTGCCGTACACATATTACATTACGGTTGGGATTCTTTAGATCAGATAATTGCCAAGAAAAATCAATATTCTGGCTGGCATGCCCAACAATTATATGATCAGGGAAAAAGAATAAATGCTTTTAAACCGGTGCTTAATGGTACAGTAGCTTTTATTCGCTGTTATTTTTTTAAGAAAGGAATCTTTAATGGAATAGACGGATTATCGATTGCCATGATTCAAAGTTTTTTCTCTTATATGAAATATGCGAAGCTTTTGAAACTTCAGAAAAAAGAATAAATACAACTTCAAATAAAAAATTCCAAATTCCAATTGATAAATATTGGAATTTGGAATTTAAAATATTGGAATTTAAATTTTAAACAGCAACATCATATTCACGAAGCGCATTGTTTAAAGAAGTTTTTAAATCTGTAGATGGTTTACGAGTACCAATAATCAATGCGCATGGAACCTGAAATTCACCTGCAGCGAATTTTTTAGTATAACTTCCAGGAATTACAACAGAACGCGCAGGAACAAAACCTTTCATTTCAACAGGCTCATCTCCGGTAACATCGATAATTTTTGTTGAAGCTGTCAAACAAACGTTAGCCCCAAGAACAGCTTCTTTACCAACGTGAACACCTTCTACAACAATACAACGAGAACCAATAAAAGCACCGTCTTCAATAATTACTGGAGCAGCTTGCAATGGCTCTAAAACGCCACCAATACCAACACCACCGCTTAAGTGAACGTTTTTACCAATTTGAGCACAACTACCGACAGTTGCCCAGGTATCAACCATTGTACCTTCGTCTACATACGCACCAATATTTACATAACTTGGCATCAAAATTACACCACTGGAAATGTAAGCTCCATAACGTGCAACAGCATTTGGTACTACACGAATTCCTTTTTCAGCATAACCTCTTTTTAGCAACATTTTATCGTGATATTCGAAAATACCAGATTCCCATGTTTCCATTTTTTGAATTGGAAAATACATTACAACCGCTTTTTTTACCCATTCGTTTACTTGCCACTTGTCACCAACTGGCTCAGCACAACGTAATTTTCCTGCATCAACCAATTCGATAACTTCTCTGATCGCATCAGTTGTTGCTGTTTCTTGTAATAAAGCTCTGTTTTCCCAAGCTTGTTCAATTATAGTCTGTAAAGAATTCATAAGTTTTAATTTTTTGCAAAGATAGCGTATTTGGGCAAAAGCAAAAGAGTAAAAGTATTTGAAAATGTTACAGGTGTAACTTTTTGTTTTGAATTTGATAAATAAATAAAGGTTTCTTAATGATAATGAAAATCAAAAACAGCCTCTAAAAGTTTTTTTAATATCAGAATATGACAAAAATCAGGTTTTGTGATTTTACTTCCCATTAATTTCGCCACGTGATTCAGGCAAAATAATGCAGGGATATCAAAATGCCAATTCCAAAACAAAAGATTTAATCTACATAAATATATGAATCAGGAAAACCAACTTCAGAGACAAGAGCGAACTATTATTGATAAAGAAGTTTCGTGGGACAAAACTCAGGTTATTATGAGTAAAACAAATGCGTTTGGTATTATAGAATATGCCAATGAAGTATTTGTTGATGTTTCAGGTTACGAAGATTATGAATTAATGGGACAGCCACATAATATCATACGTCATCCGGATATGCCGAAAGTAATTTTTAAAGTATTATGGGAAAATCTTAAAAACGGAAAAAACTTTCACGCTATCGTAAAAAATCTGGCTAAATCAGGAAGATACTATTGGGTAATTACTGATTTTGAAATTTCGAGAGACGAAAATGATGTGATTGTAAATTACTTTGGAAGAAGACAAGCGGTTCCACAAGAAGTTATTGCCTTGCATATTGAACCTTTATATAAAAAATTACTTCAAATTGAAGCAGCAAGCGGAATGGAATTCAGTGAAAAATATCTGATTGGTTTTTTAGAAGAAAAAAAGAAAAGTTATGTGGAATATATAAAAGACTTGATTTTTGAACATGAAAAAGGGCATGCAAAATTTGCTCAATATGAAGAACAACACCACGAAGAAGAGGAAGAAGAGGAAAGGGGTTTTTTCAAACGTTTATTTAATAGATAATTATTGATTTTTTTTAGGTTTGAATATTTGAATTTTAGGTTTTAAATATTTGGTAAAGATCCGTTTTGAGTTTTCAAAGCGGATTTTTCTTTTTGAATAGTGATTTTGCCTTAAAAGTTAAATCTAAAATAGTTGATGTGAAAAAGGTTTATATTTGTAGTATAAATGAAAGTATTATGGAAGCAATCAGATTAGAATTTCAACCCGAGATTAAAGAAAAAATCTTAAAATTATTAAGTTCATTTTCTCCAGATGAATTAAAAATAGTAGAAGAAGATAATTTTATTGATCCTAATTTCATTAAAAATAAAAGGAAACTTGAAGCCGCAGCGGCTAAAATAGATAATGGTACAGCAAAGTTTTATACGTTTGATGAAGTAGACGAAATCTTAGAAAAAACTATTTCGAAATATGAAAGTTAGTTTTACGGAAGATTTTGTGTTACAACTCAAAGAACAAATAAAATATATAGCGAAAGATAAACCAATTGCTGCGAAAAAATTTAAAAAAGACCTGCTTCAAAACATCAAAAAGGATTTAGTAAATCCTTTTCAATTTAAAAAATCCATTTACTTCGAAGATGAAAAGTATAGAGATTATGTTTTTAAAGGTTACACTACGATTATAAGAATTGAATCTGAATTAGAAATAGTTTATATTATTGGTATTTTAAAACATAGAGAATTATTTTAAAGTAAATTTGCTAAAAAAAATCAAAATGCCAAGAATCCTCTCCATAGACTACGGACAAAAGCGCACCGGAATTGCTGTTACAGATGAAATGCATATCATAGCATCTGGCTTAACTACTGTTCCCACTGCTACTTTAATAGACTTTTTAAAAGACTATTTTGCTAAAGAAAAAGTCGAAGCTGTTTTAATTGGCGAACCCAAGCAAATGAATGGACAACCATCTGAAAGTGCTGCTGTAATTAAAGGATTCGTAACGCATTTTTCGAATATTTTTCCGGATATGAAAGTTGTGCGTGTTGATGAGCGTTTTACTTCAAAAATGGCATTTCAAACTATGATCGATAGCGGACTGAGTAAAAAACAACGCCAGAACAAGGGATTAATTGATGAAATTTCGGCCACAATAATGCTTCAGGATTATCTATCCTCTAAAAGATTTTAGGTTTTTTTATTGAATTCACATATCGCTTTGTTTTTTAGAAAAACATAACTTTTATCATGGAAAATTAGTTTTTTTTTGCAATTATAAAAAGTACCTTTGCATTTTAAAATAAATACTGTTATGCCTGACGAAACGATACGTTCAAATAGTGATGTAGTACTGATTGGAGCTGGAATTATGAGTGCCACTCTTGGAGTGATTTTGAAAGAGTTACAACCCGATATTAAAATTGAAATTTACGAAAGACTTGATGTTGCTGCAGCCGAAAGCTCTGATGCCTGGAATAATGCAGGAACAGGACATTCTGCTTTTTGTGAATTAAACTACACGCCCGAAAAGGCTGACGGAAGTATTGATCCCAAAAAAGCAATAAGTATAGCAGAATCATTTGAGGTTTCACGCCAATTTTGGTCGTATTTAGTGCAGCAGAATAAAGTTCCGTCTCCTGAAAATTTTATAAAAAGTGTTCCCCACATGAGTTTTGTATGGGGCGATAAAAACGTAGAATATCTTAAAAAGAGATTCGAAGCTTTACAAAGCAATCCAATTTTTTCTCAAATGACGTTTAGTACTGAATTTGAACAACTAAAACAATGGATGCCGCTTGTAATGGAAGGCAGAGAGGGTAATGAAAAATTAGCTGCAACGCACATGGCTATTGGTACCGATGTAAATTTTGGTGCATTAACCAGAAGCATGTTTAATTATTTAGAAAAACTGGATGGTGTTTCTTTGCATTTTAATCACGAAGTTAAAAAGCTAAGACAGCGTGAAGATAAATCTTGGAGAATTAAAATTACTGATTTAAGTACAGGAAATACACGCAAAGCATATACTAAATTTGTTTTCATTGGTGCTGGTGGAGGTTCATTGCCATTATTAGAAAAAGCAAATGTTCCTGAAGGAAATGGTTACGGCGGTTTTCCGGTAAGTGGACAATGGCTAAAATGTACAAATCCGGAAGTAATTGCAAAACACCAGGCAAAAGTATACGGAAAAGCAAGTGTTGGAGCACCTCCAATGTCAGTTCCGCATATTGATACACGTGTAATTGATGGTGAGAAAGCACTTCTTTTTGGACCTTTCGCAGGATTTTCAACTCGTTTCTTAAAAAACGGATCGTATCTTGATTTACCGTTATCTATAAAAGCAAACAATTTAATCCCAATGTTATCAGCGGGATATCATAATATCCCTTTAACTAAATATTTGATACAGCAGGTTCGTCAGTCTCCAAAAGACAGAATGGATGCACTTCGCGAATATTTGCCAACAGCACGTTCTAAAGACTGGAAACTGGAAAGAGCCGGACAACGCGTTCAGGTTATCAAAAAAGATGAAAAAGAAGGTGGAATTTTAGAATTTGGAACAGAAGTAATTAATACACACGACGGAACTTTGGCCGTTTTATTAGGCGCTTCTCCGGGAGCATCAACAGCAGTTTCGATTATGATTGATTTAATTAGCAGATGTTTTACCAATCAAATTAAAACACCGGAATGGGAAGCAAAAATGAAAAACATGATTCCTTCTTACGGACAAACTTTAAATGATAAACCTGAGCTTTTAGAAGAAATGAGAAAGCATACATCAGAAGTTTTAAAACTTAATAATTAAGATTTAAATTCTATATATTAATAACAAATCCAGATGAATTAATCTGGATTTGTTGCTTTAAGGTCTTTTGTGTTCTTTAAAATTTTCTCTGCAAGATTACTCATCCAGATCAATTGTTCAATAACCATTTGAGCTTCCTGCATTTTCGCCTGACGCGTTTCCATGTCAAGTTCATCATCTGTTGCCAAACGATTAAAATTGATTCGTTTAAGTTCTTCAAATTGCAAAGTAACATCTTCTTTTTCAAAAAAAGTATCAGTAACAATAGTTTCGTTTTTTAAAATCGAAATAGAATGATCCAGATTCAATAATATAGTTTTAATAATATAATTGAATGATTCTGAGGCTGATGTTGTTTGATGTGATTGAATATAGGTTGATAAAGAAGCCAATGCCGAAAGTAAAGAATGATTTAATACGACCAATTTATTCACTAACGGCAAGGTCTTTTGCTTTGATTTTGGTTCCTGCATCATGCGCTGAAAAGAGGTCATTAAATTTCCTATTTCAACAAATGCATGTTTTCTGGCCAATCTGTAAGATGTGGGAGCTTCCCCTTTTTTATTATAAAAATCTGCTATTTGTTTCAAATAATTTCTGTTGGCACGAACTGAATTTTCAATGTGTATTGGCGTATTGATAAATTCCCATGCCGGCCATAAAAATTGATTAGCCATAAATGCTAAAGCTGCTCCTGCAAGCGAATCCAGTATTCGAAACTGAATTACTTCGACAACATTTGGAGTCAGAATTCCGTAAATAAAAACAACGTACATCGTTACAAAAGTGGCGCTTATTTTGTAATTGATTTGCGTAAACGAAATTCCGAGTAACATACAAACAATAGAGAAAATACTCAATGCGACATGGTTTTGCACCAATGACACTATCCCAAAAGCAAGTAATCCACCTAAAATAGTTCCAAATATCCTGTTGTAAGACCTTTCTTTTGTCAAACCATAACCAGGTCGCATGATTACCACAATGGTTAATAAAATCCAATACACATTCTGGAAAGGAAGAAACTTTCCAATTATAAAACCAATCAGAATAGTAATAGTTAATCGTAAGGAATGTCTAAAAATTGAAGACGAAAAACTCATGTTTTCTGTCAGCGTGCGCAATGGATAATATTGAGGAGTGAGGAATTTTTCCAGCTCTTTGTCTTTATCTTTTAATTTATAAGATTGCATTGCAAGCGAAAAAGCCCTTTGGATAATCTTGATTTTTCCAACTTGGTTTTTAGCATATTTCAGCATATTGGTTAACATCAAAACGCCTTCGGCAGCTTCCTCTTTACCTAATGTTTTTTCATAATCAAAAATAGCAAATTCAAGTGCGTCAAGTTCATTTTTCAGATCCTGTTTGTCGACATAAACAGCAATATGATGTACATTTTTAGAGAGTTTTTTTAATGTAGATGCCAATTTATAAGCTACGTTTTGGTAGGTTCGTAAAACTTCCGGATGGCGGGAAAATTTTTCATGAAGTTTACTGTGATCAAATGACGTATAAAGCGCAAGTTCCTGAATTTCAACAAGAGTGATGAAAACAAGCAGCATTTTTCTATTTTGACTATTAGCTGCAGAGGTGTTTTGGTTTCCAATAAGAACCTTTCGCAAATCTTCATTAATTAAATTTAACTCTACCTGAAGCGCCAATTGTTTTTCAATAATTGCCATTCGTTTGGCTTCAGGGCTCCACAAATCTCCTCTCAGTTTTAAATATTTGGCAGTTAATTTTATGCCTTCCGCAATTTGTAATTCAACATATTTATAAGGTTGTACCATATGAAAAACCAGCGATACAATTAAATATAAAATTCCTCCAATAAATATAAATCCCGAGTATTGAAAAGCTTCTAAACCCTGATGTAAATGACCAAATGATAGTGAAATAGAAAGTAAAGCCGAAAATGAAACGAGAGTTGCTCTTTGCCCGTAAACAGAAATCATGGAGCATAAAAAAAGCAATAAACCTAAAAACGGATAAAATAAAAATGGAAAAGGATACGCTAAATTGACCAGTAAATTAACTCCTGAAACAATAAATGAAGCAACAATAAGTCCTTTAACTTTATGTTTTAAAGTACTCGGAATATCACTTGGATAAGTAAAAAAAGCACCAAGCGCAATAGTAAAACCAATTTCGAAATAGCCTAGAAAATTCAAAATTAAAACAGGAACAACAGAAGCAATGGTTACTTTTGAAGCGTTGAAAAAAGAAGTGCTGTTAGTAAATTTCGTAATGCGTTCGTACATATAATGAGGTTTACTAGCAAAGGTAAGAATTGTACGAATTAATTTGGCATAATTATGGATGAGATTTTAATAAGCAGACAAAAATGCGATTAATATGTGTTTAGAATTATTCATTGACTATTTTTTACTATTTTTGCCAGCTGAATTATGAGAACAAATTTCAATGTTTTCAGCACATAATACTAAAATTAATACGAATGATTTTACCAATTGTAGGATACGGTGATCCTGTTTTAAGAAAAGTGGGCGAGGCAGTTACGCCGGATTATCCCAACTTAAAAGAAACAATAGCAAACATGTATGAAACCATGTACAACGCTTATGGCGTAGGACTAGCTGCACCGCAAGTTGGTATGGCGATTCGTGTTTTTGTTATTGATACAACTCCTTTTAGTGATGATGACGATATCTCATCAAAGGAGCAAAATGATCTAAAAGGTTTCAAAAAAACTTTTATCAATGCAAAAATTGTTAAAGAAGAAGGTGAAGAGTGGAGTTTTAACGAAGGTTGTTTGAGTATTCCTGATGTTCGTGAAGATGTTTACAGAAAACCTACAGTGACAATTGAGTATTGTGAGGAAGATTTTGTAATGAAAACCGAAGTTTTTGACGGATTAATCGCCAGAGTTATTCAGCATGAATACGATCACATCGAAGGGATTTTATTTACGGATAAAATATCTTCTTTGAAAAAACGTTTGATTCAAAAGAAATTGAAAAATATTACTGAAGGAAAAACTTTTCAGGAATATAGAATGAAATTTGCTGCGGCAAAAAAAGGGAGATAATGATGTTCGGATAAAGAACGCAAAAAAAAGAAATTCTTAATACTAATTTTAATAAACATGAATTTAGAGAAAATTTTAGCCATTTCTGGGAAACCAGGTTTATATGTATTGAAAGTGCAAACTCGTACAGGTTTTGTGGCAGAATCATTAACAGACGGAAAAAAAATTACAGTAAACTTAAAAAGTAATGTAAGCTTATTATCTGAGATTTCAATCTATACTTACGAAGGCGAAAAACCGTTGACAGAAGTAATGCAGCTGATTGCAAAAAAAGAGAAGAATGGTCAGGCTATTTCTCACAAAGAAGATAATGCTACATTAACAGCTTACTTTAAAGAAATTTTACCTGATTTTGATGAAGAAAGAGTTTATCCTTCTGATATTAAAAAAGTATTAAACTGGTATAATACACTTCAGACAAAAGGATTAGTTACTGATTTAGCTCCGGCTCCGGCTGAAACTAAAGAAGAAACTCCGGTTGCTGAAGAAAAACCAAAAAAAGCTCCGGCTGCTAAAAAAGCAAAAGCTAAAAAGGAAGAATAGTCATTTCTTCAATTAAATATATTAATCCTGTTGAGAGTTTTCTTGACAGGATTTTTTACTTTTACAACATTCGGTTAAAATCCAAAAAAAACTTCTAAAATGAGTAAAGAACTTCAACTTCAGGCTTTCGAACGATTATTAATTATAATGGATGAGCTGCGTGAGCAATGTCCGTGGGATAAAAAGCAGACTTTGCAGACACTCAGACACCTTACAATCGAAGAAACGTATGAATTGGGAGATGCTATTTTGGATAATGATTTAAATGAAGTAAAAAAAGAATTGGGAGATTTATTACTGCACATTGTTTTTTATGCAAAAATAGGCTCAGAAACCAATGATTTTGATATCGCTGATGTCTGCAATGAAATTTGCGAAAAATTAATTCACCGTCATCCTCATATTTATAGTGATACGGTTGTAAAGGACGAAGAAGAAGTAAAACAAAACTGGGAAAAACTAAAATTAAAAGAAGGTAAAAAATCTGTTTTAGAAGGAGTTCCAAGAAGTTTACCGGCATTAGTAAAAGCAAGCCGAATTCAGGATAAAGTAAAAGGTGTTGGTTTCGATTGGGAAGAACCGCATCAGGTTTGGGATAAAGTTCAGGAAGAATTGCAGGAACTTCAGGTAGAAGTTGCGGCCGGTGATCCCGATAAAATTGAAGCTGAATTTGGAGATGTATTATTCTCGATGATTAATTATGCGCGATTTTTAAATGTTAATCCGGAAGATGCTTTAGAACGCACCAATAAAAAGTTCATTAAACGTTTTCAATATCTTGAAAGTAAAGCAGGTGAATTAGGAAAACCTTTAATGGATATGACACTTGCAGAAATGGATGTGTTTTGGAACGAAGCTAAAAAACTCTGATTATTCAGCTAGTTTTTTTAATGCCTTTACATTTTTAAGCAGGATTTTTTTGCCCACCAATTCTATTAATTCTAATTTATTAAAATCAGATAATAAACGAATACAGCTTTCGGTTGCAGTTCCTATCATTCCGGCTAATTCTTCTCTTGTAAGTTGTACTTTTAGGGTTTTATCCTCATTTTCTCCAAAAAAATCATGGAGATACAGTAAGGTTTCTGCCAATCTTTGTTTTACGGTTTTTTGAACTAAGGCTATTTTATCGTTTTCAGATTCCTTCAAATCTTCGCAAACAGATTGCATCAATTTCATAGAAAACTGATTGTTATTATTAAAGAAGCCAATGATTTCAGATTTCGGAATAAAGCAAACTTCCATATCGGCCACAGCTTTTGCTGTTAAGTTGGCAGGTTCATTGCTAATCATAGAACGCTGTCCTAAAAGTTCTCCGGATTTAACTAATTTCACAATTTGGTCTTTTCCGTTAGCACTTAGTTTTGAAAGCTTTCCAATTCCGTCTTTTACACAAAAAACACCATTGGTTACTTCGCCTTCCTCAAAAATAGAATCTCCTTTTTTAATGGTATAAGTAGTTTTGCTATTGGCTAGTTTTATAACCTCATCTTTATTTAAGGCTTGTAGAGAAGTAAGCTGACGTACGATACATTGGTCACATTTATTCATGACAAAAATTTTATGCAAAATTAACCAATATTAGTATCTAAAAGCACTACAAAAGGAGAAAAAATCAATAAAAAAAGTTTAATCGCAATTTGCCTTTTTTATTTTTAGTACTTTTAGAATCATAATTTAATAAACTATGATATATGTCATATTTATAGTCTTTTTCGATTTGTAAACTTTGCATAAGTTAAAAAAAACAAATTATGAATGAGCAAGGTTGTTTTCATTGTGGACTCATTGTAGCTAAAAATGAAGAAATCAATTTTGATGCAAAAAAGTTCTGCTGTAACGGCTGTAAAACAGTTTATGAAATTTTTAGTCTTAATGATTTAACTTGTTATTACGATTTTGAAAAATCACCCGGAGCTACTCCACAAGACATTAAAGGCAAATATGACTTTCTGGAGAACGAGGTTATTCTATCAAAAATTCTGGAGTTTCAGGAAGGAAATACTGCTATTGTTTCCTTAAATATACCGCACATTCATTGTAGTTCTTGTATTTGGATTCTTGAAAACCTAAACCGTTTACAATCAGGAATCAGTATTTCGCAGGTTAATTTTCACGATAAAAAAGTCCGGATCACCTATAATTCAGATGTTGTTTCGCTCAAAGAGATCGTTTACATGCTTAGTTCCATAGGCTATGAACCCTATATAAGTCTTGAAAATTATGAAACAGGCAAAAACAATATAGACAGAACGCTGACGTACAAACTCGGAGTTGCCTTTTTTTGCTTTGGAAACATAATGTTGCTTTCATTTCCTGAATATTTTGAAATTAAAGAGTTTTGGCTTGACAATTACAAACCCTTCTTCAGAGCTTTAATTTTTATTTTGTCCTTGCCAAGTTTTTTATATTCGGCAAGCGGTTACTATGTTTCGGCTTATAAAAGTATTAAATCTAAGATGTTAAGCATTGATATTCCTATAGCTTTAGGAATTATAGTAATGTTTATCCGAAGTACTTTTGATATGATTATGGATTATGGTCCGGGTTTCTTTGACAGTTTAACCGGTTTGGTTTTCTTTATGCTGCTTGGAAAAATGTTTCAAATCAAAACCTATAGTTTTTTAAGTTTTGAAAGAGATTTTAAATCCTATTTTCCTATCGCTGTTACCAAAATTAATGCTGATACAACCGAAGAAAGCGTTCCAATATATGATATTTTAAAAGGGAATCGATTATTAATTCGAAATCAGGAATTAATTCCAGTTGACGGTATTTTAATAAGTGAGAAAGCCGAAATTGATTATAGTTTTGTAACGGGAGAAGCGATTCCGATAACTAAAAAATCCGGAGATAAAATTTTTGCAGGCGGAAAGCAAATCGGTAAAATTATCGAAATGGAAGTTTTGCATTCCGTTTCACAAAGTTATTTGACACAATTGTGGAGTAATGAAATCTTTCAAAAAAATGTAGACCAAAAGTATAAAACAATTACCGATACGATTAGCAGATATTTTACACCAATATTATTGTTGATAGCCTTTGCAGGTTTAGGTTATTGGATTTTTATTGATGCAAATATCGCTTTTAATGTGTTTACAGCAGTACTTATTGTAGCGTGTCCTTGCGCATTGGCTCTTACAGCTCCGTTTACTTTTGGTAATATTCTGAGAATTTTAGGGAAACAAAAAATGTATCTGAAAAATGCTTTGGTTATAGAACAATTGGCAAAAGTTGATACGATAGTTTTTGATAAAACAGGTACGATTACAACAAATAAAAAAGCAAATATTTTATATGAAGGTAATACACTTTCAGAGGAAAATTATATCCTAATCAAAAATGTGCTCCGTGCTTCAAATCATCCTTTAAGCCGAATGTTGTATGATTTTCTGCCAGAATTAAAGAAAATCAAAATTGATGATTTTCAGGAAATAACCGGAAAAGGAATTTTGGCTTCATTTGAAAACAAAACCATTAAAATAGGATCGGGTTCATTTGTTGATAGTCCTGATTTAGATACTTCTGAAATAGAAAAAACAGCTCTCCATATCAAAATTGATAATATTTATTATGGAAAATTTAATTTTAAAAATCAGTATAGAGATGGTCTTGCAACGTTATTTTCAAAGTTGAGTAAAACCTACCAAATTAAAGTACTTTCCGGAGATAATGATGGAGAACGAGCCAATCTGGAAAGCCTTTTGCCACAAGGAACCGAGCTTATTTTTAATCAAAAACCAGAGCAAAAATTAGAGTTTATAAAGAAACTTCAGGAAAAAGGACAAAATGTAATGATGGTTGGAGACGGGTTAAACGATGCCGGTGCTTTGGCTCAAAGTAATGTCGGAATCTCTATTTCTGAAAATGTCAATGTTTTTTCTCCCGCTTGTGATGCTATTTTAGATGCAGGCGAATTTTCAAGATTAGATTATTTTTTAAAGTTATCCCATAAATCCATTTCGATAATTAAGATGAGCTTTGTCTTATCTCTCCTTTATAATGTTGTTGGTTTATCCTTTGCTGTTACTGGAAATTTACTTCCTTTAGTTGCTGCTATAATTATGCCGTTGAGTACAATTACGATTGTAAGTTTTGTTACTTTAATGTCTAATTATTTCAGTAACAGTAGTTTAAAATGATTATAAATAATTACGTTATTATTTTTCCTACATTTATAACATCTATTCAAAACTTTAACATATCTCTTCAAATATGATAATTATCATATTTTACCTGCCTGTAACCTGCTAATTTTGTTAACATAAATTTAGGGTATGAGTGTCATTTATCTATTAATTTCAGTAAGTATTTTTGTCGCAATCTGTTTCTTTATTGCCTTTATTGTCGCTGTAAAATCAGGACAATATGACGATGATTATACTCCGTCTGTCAGAATGCTTTTTGACGACGAGACCAAGGTTATTTCAAAAAATAATATTTCACCAACCGAAGAAAAACAAGTATAATTATGGAAATGGAACAGTTTTATTACGACAACAAAATTGTAAAAAAATTCATTTACGCCACGATCCTTTTTGGAGTTGTGGGTATGTTAGTAGGGCTAACCCTGGCGGTTATGTACCTTTTTCCCAATATCACAGACGGGATTTCCTGGCTTAGTTACGGTCGTTTAAGGCCTTTGCATACCAATGCAGTTATTTTTGCTTTTGTTGGTAATGCCTTTTTTGCGGGTATGTATTACTCGTTACAAAGGTTGTTGAAAGCCAGAATGTTTAGTGATTTTTTAAGCAACCTGCACTTTTGGGGTTGGCAGCTTATCATTGTCGCAGCTGCTATTACATTGCCTTTAGGTTATACCTCTTCAAAAGAATACGCAGAACTCGAATGGCCAATTGATATTGCTATAGCGTTAATTTGGGTAGTAATGGGAATCAACATGATAGGTACAATGTTACGCCGCAGAGAGCGTCACTTGTATGTTGCTATCTGGTTTTATCTTGCTACGTTTGTAACGGTTGCTGTTTTGCACATTTTCAATAATATTGAACTTCCGGTTTCAGCTCTTAAAAGTTATTCCGTTTACGCAGGAGTTCAGGATGCATTGGTACAATGGTGGTACGGTCATAATGCTGTTGCCTTTTTCTTAACCACGCCATTTTTAGGATTGATGTATTACTTTGTTCCAAAAGTAGCTAACCGACCAATTTATTCTTATCGTTTATCAATTATACATTTCTGGTCCTTAATCTTTATTTATATCTGGGCAGGACCACACCATTTATTATATTCTGCATTGCCAAACTGGGCGCAAAATCTAGGAGTTGCATTTTCTATCATGTTAATTGCACCATCTTGGGGAGGAATGATTAACGGACTTCTGACTTTAAGAGGTGCGTGGGATAAAGTTCGTGAAGAGCCGGTTTTAAAATTCTTTGTAGTAGCCATTACAGGATACGGAATGGCAACTTTTGAAGGTCCGATGCTTTCATTAAAAAATGTAAATGCTATCGCACACTATACAGACTGGATTATTGCACACGTGCACGTTGGAGCTTTAGCATGGAATGGTTTTATGTCATTTGGTATCATTTATTGGTTAGTGCCAAGAATGACAAAAAGTAAATTATTCTCTAATAAACTGGCAAATTTCCATTTCTGGATTGGTACGTTAGGAATCATTTTATATGCTGTGCCAATGTATGTTGCAGGTTTTCTTCAGGCCTCAATGTGGAAACAATTTAATCCTGACGGAACTTTAACTTATGGAAATTTCCTTGAAACAGTTACTCAAATTATGCCAATGTATTGGATGAGAGCGATTGGAGGTTCATTGTATTTAATTGGTATGTTGACATTGGTTTACAATATTATCATGACAGTTAAAGCAGGAGAACCTGTAGAAGATGAACTAGCTCAGGCTCCTGCTTTACAAAGAATTAGCAGTGGTAGAGTAAATGGAGAGAAATTCCACTCGTGGTTAGAAAGAAAACCAATACAGTTAACGATTTTGGCAACAATTGCCATTTTAATTGGAGGTGTAATTCAAATTGTACCCACAATTATGGTAAAATCAAATATTCCAACTATTTCAAGTGTAAAACCATACTCACCTTTAGAATTGGAAGGACGTGATTTATATATCAGAGAAGGTTGCGTAGGCTGTCACTCACAATCAGTTCGCCCATTCAGAAGTGAAGTTGAACGTTACGGACCACAATCAAAAGCGGGTGAATTTGTTTACGATCATCCATTCCTTTGGGGATCAAAACGTACAGGTCCGGATTTGTTAAGAGTCGGTGGAAAGTATAATGATAATTGGCACTTTAACCATTTCTGGAATCCGCAAAGTATTTCTGCAGGTTCAATCATGCCGGGTTACAAATGGTTATTTGATAATAAACCGATGGATATTTCTTTAACTCAGAAGAAAATGCAGGCAATGGTTTCTTTAGGTGTTCCGTATTCTGAATCTGAAATTTCAAATGCGCAGCACACATTAAGAACTCAGGCGATATCAATAGAGAAAAGTCTTGAAAATGATCCTGATTTTGTAAAAAGTTATGAGGAAAGCAAGAAAAATGCAGCGGCAAGAGGAGAAAAATTTGTTCCGATGAATGAAAGAGAAATTGTTGCTCTGATAGCTTATATACAAAGACTTGGAACCGACATAAAAGTAAAAGAGACTTCTAAATTATAGCATTATGTTCGAACAGATAAAACACAATATGGAGAATATATCGGGTATAGAAATTTACCCGATTCTTTCTCTGCTGATATTCTTTTTCTTCTTTGTATTCTTAGGATTATGGGTCTTTACTTATAAAAAAGAAAAAATTAAAGAGATGAGTGAGATCCCTTTGGATGAAGGAAATAGTTTAATTTCAAAAGATATTTAAAATGAAAAAATTTTTCCCAGTATATGTAAGAGTACCGGTGATTTTCTTCATCGTTTTCGGATTGATGGAATATTTTATAGATTCAGGCGACAGAGCTGCTTTTATAAAGTATCCAATGGTTTCAGTTTTTTTATTTGTATTTCTTTTCATCCTTATTGCAATTGAAATTACATTAAGTGCTGTAAATCGCATCATGTATCAATTGATGTCACCGGAAGAAAGGGCTAAAGCAGATTATGAAAATAGCTTAAGTCTAAAAGAAAGTACCTGGTATAAAGACCTGATACATAAGCTTACCAAAACACAGCCTATCGAAAATGAAAGTGCTTTGCTGATGGATCATGATTATGACGGAATAAAAGAATTAGATAATAATTTGCCGCCATGGTGGGTTTATCTTTTCTACGCCTGTGTCATTTTTGGAGTAATTTACGTTGCCCGCTATGATGTTTTTGGCGGTGATGATCAGGAAATGGAACTTAAAAAAGAAATGGCTCAGGCCAAAATCGATGTTGATGAATACCTTAAAACAGCACCGGATTTAATGGATGAAAAAACAGTTGTTTTACTTACTGATAAAGAAAATTTAGAGATTGGAAAAGAAATTTTTACCACTAATTGTGCTGCTTGTCACCGTGCTGATGGAGGGGGACAAATTGGACCAAATTTAACAGATGATCACTGGATTTTAGGAGGCGGTATTAAAAATCTGTTTCATACGATAACAAACGGAGGTCGCGACGGTAAAGGAATGATTGCCTGGAAAGGAACTTTAAAACCTAAGGAAATTCAAAAAGTAGCTAGTTATATTTTGTCTTTACAAGGAAGTAATCCAAAAGATCCAAAAGCACCGGATGGTGAAATTTGGGTTGATGACAGTGGGCCGCATCCTGACATCGCAAACGGAAAACCAGCTGATAGTACAGAAGTTAAAAAATAATAAAAACAATCATGTCAAATTTACCAGACGAAGCATTTAGAGATACCATTGGAACTATTGATGAAGGTGGTAAAAGGAAATATATTTTTCCTAAAAAACCGTCTGGTAGATTCTATGATTACCGAAAATGGGTTAGTTATGTCTTATTGGCTATCTTAGTCGCTAATCCATTTATAAAAGTAAACGGAAACCAATTTATGATGTTCAATATTTTAGAACGTCGTTTTAATATTTTTGGCTTTCCATTCTGGCCTCAGGATTTTTATCTTTTTGTAATTTCAATGCTTGTTGGTATTGTATTTATAATATTGTTTACAGTAGTTTTTGGAAGAATATTTTGTGGCTGGATTTGTCCGCAGACTATTTTTCTTGAAATGGTTTTTCGCAGAATCGAATACTGGATCGACGGCGATCGCGGAGCACAGTTGCGTTTATCAAGACAAGAATGGAATGCGGAGAAAATTCGGAAAAGAGTCATTAAATGGATTATATTTTTCCTCATTTCTTTTGGTATTGCCAATGTTTTCCTTGCTTATCTGGTAGGAAGCGATACTTTGTTTTTAATGATTGAACAAGGACCAATTCAGCAGGCAAGTAATTTTATCGCATTACTTATTTTTACAGCTGTTTTTTATTTTGTTTTTGTCTGGTTTCGTGAACAGGTTTGCATAATTGCTTGTCCGTACGGTCGATTGCAAGGCGTACTTTTAGACAATAAATCAATAAATGTAGCGTATGATTTTGTTCGTGGCGAAAAAGAAGAAGGACGCGCCAAGTTCAATAAAAAAGAAGATAGAGCTACAACCGGAAAAGGAGATTGTATTGATTGTCATCAATGTGTTCATGTTTGTCCAATGGGAATTGACATTAGAAACGGTACACAATTAGAATGCACAAATTGTACGGCCTGTATCGATGAATGCGATTCTATAATGGATTCCGTTGGTTTGCCCAAAGGTCTTATTCGGTATGCATCTGAAGATGAAATTGCGAAAAAAGAACCTTTTAAGTTTACTGCAAGAATGAAAGGTTATACGGCAATCTTGTTGATTTTATTAAGTGTTTTTGTTGGAATGCTTTTTTTAAGAGCAGATGTTCAGGCAATTATTCTACGCTTGCCAGGACAGCTTTTTCAGCATAAAGGAGATAAAATCAGTAATGTCTACACCTACAAGATCGTAAATAAAACAATGAAAGATTATAATGATATTCATTTTGAATTGATTGATCAAAAAGGAGATATTAAAAATGTTGGAAAAGAACATTTTAAAATTATAAAAGAAGGCATTTCGCAAGGAACACTTTTTATAGAAATAGATCAGGTACTTTTAGAAAGTGATAAAACCAAAGTTAAAATTGGTGTTTATAACGGTAAAGATTTGCTTGAAACAACCACAACAAACTTTTTAGGACCACGAAGTTTTAATTAAAAGATAAATACCATGAAAATCAGAATCAATTGGGGAACCGGAATCGTAATAGCATTTGGGTTGTTTATGACCTTTATTTTATACTTTGTTTTTGAAGTACAATCCAACAGTAAATATGATAATGATTTGGTGGTAGAAGAATATTATAAACATGATTCGCATTTTCAGGAAGAAATGGCCCGAATTCAAAATGCGCATGATTTACAACAAAAACCAACAATTGAATATACGGACCAAGGAGTAAAAATCGTATTTCCGGTAAAATTTGAAAGTGATAAATTACAAGGAAACGTTTTGTTATACCGACCATCAAACAAGAAATTTGATTTTAATACTCCAATTACTTTGACAAATTCTTCATTGTTAATTCCGAAAACTAAATTAATAAAAGGACGCTGGGATGTCAGTATGGAATGGCAGTATGATGGTAAAAAATACTTATCAAAAGAAGTCGTTTACGTAAATTAACAAAATCCAAAAATGTTATATTCTGCTTTTATATTTGGATTAATTAGTAGTTTTCACTGTATAGGAATGTGCGGTCCAATTGCTATGATGTTACCCTTAGATCATCAAAATGAAGCAAAGAAAACAACTCAAATTATAACGTATCATCTTGGCCGCTTAACAGCATACGCAACAATTGGATTAATTTTTGGACTATTGGGCAGAGGTTTGTTCCTGGCTGGATTGCAGCAAAAAATGTCTATTTTTATTGGTTTGTGTATGATAATTGTTGTTGTCATTCCGGAAAGAATATTTTCAAATTACAATTTTTCAAAACCAGTTTTCAAACTCATTTCAAAAATCAAATCTAATCTAGGAAGCCATTTTAAAAACAAAAGTTACAAATCACTTTTTATAATAGGGTTATTAAATGGGTTTTTACCCTGCGGAATGGTCTATGTAGCCTTATTTGGAGCCATTGCCATGCAAAGTGCCACTCTTGGAGTTCTGTATATGATTTTATTCGGATTAGGAACTGTTCCTTTAATGACAGCAGTTGTATACTTGCATTCGCTGCTTAAATTGTCTTTTAGAAATAAAATTCAAAAAGCAATTCCTTATGTTGCGGTAATTATTGGGGTTTTATTTATTCTTAGAGGTTTAGGTCTTGGAATTCCTTATTTATCCCCATCCAATATGAGTTTGTTTGTTCAGCAAGTTCCTAATTGCCATTAAACAGTCATCGAAAACAAACTGGTTTCAGGAGATTTTCTTTTTAGATGTAAATCAAAAGCCATACAAATATTGCGTACGAAAGGTTTTCCGGCTTCGGTAATTGTAATTTTATTTTCTTCGATCACAATTAAATTATCCTTTTCTATTTCTTGCAAATCTGATATTACATTTCCAAGTTGGTCAAAATAAAGGCCGTTATTCGCCCAGGAAGTTTCAAACTCGCATGTTAAATTGAGAATATGTTTTCTGATGATTAAATCCTCATCATCGAGAATATGACCTTTTACTACGGGCAATTTATCCCATTCAAGCAATTGATAATAATCTTCTAAGTTTTTAGTGTTTTGAGCAAAACTGTACCAGCTATCACTAATAGAAGAAACACCTAAACCAACCATGAGCTGTGTTTTTGAAGCGCTGTAACCCATGAAATTTCTATGAAGTTTCTTGTTTTGAGATGCTTTATGTAAACTATCTGATTGTAAAGCAAAATGGTCCATTCCAATTTCGTCATAACCGTTTTTAGAAAGCAATTGTTTTCCTATTTCGTATAACTTTCTTTTTTCGGCATCTTTTGGAAGGTTCTCTTCATTAAATCCACGCTGACCATTTCCTTTTATCCACGGCACATGTGCATAACTGTAAAATGCCAAACGGTCCGGTTTTAAAGAATTTGTTTTTTCTACTGTATCTACTACATCATCAATTGTTTGAAATGGTAATCCAAATATGATGTCGTGGCCAATAGAAGTATAGCCAATTTCTTTTGCCCAGAACGTTACTTTTGCAACATTATGAAAAGGCTGAATGCGATGAATTGCTTTTTGCACTTTTTCTGAATAATCCTGAACGCCAAAACTCACTCGGCGAAAGCCTAAATCATATAATTTTTTAAGCTGTTCGTAAGTGGTATTATTTGGATGTCCTTCAAAACTAAATTCATAATTAGCTGCTTTATTGGCAAAACCCAAAAGACCATTTATAAGATGCTCTAAATTCTTTGTCGAGAAAAATGTTGGGGTTCCTCCACCCAAATGTATTTCTTTTATGGAAGGTTTTTCAGGAAGTAATTTGCAATACAAACTCCATTCTTTTAGTAATGCTTTAATGTATGTTTCTTCGACGGAATGGTTTTTTGTGATACGTTTATTGCAACCGCAAAAAGTGCACATGCTTTCGCAAAAAGGCAAGTGAATATAAAGGCTGATTCCGTTTTGTGAGTTGCTTTCTGAAAATGCTTTCTGAAAAGATTCTATCCATTTTTCCTGGCTAAAACCAGCTTCGTTCCAGTACGGAACAGTTGGATAACTGGTGTATCTTGGACCCGGAACATTATATTTTTGAATCAGTGACATTTTCATAAGAGTACATTTTTGGATGAATCAAAGTTAATTGACACCGTAAAAAAATAAAATGATAAATGTCATATTACGGTATAAAAAAAGAGACCCAAAATGAGTCTCTTTTAACTGAATTAAATAACTAACACTAAATAGAATCCTGAATGATTTTAAGCCATTTTTTTGCAAACATATGATCTTGATAAGCACTGATTTGCTTAATTCTGTCGTCGTCAAAATCATAGAATGGAATCGTAATTTTTTTTGCTGTTTCTCTTTCCTGAAATTCAAAATCGATTTTTAAAATAGTATCTGAATTTCCGTCAGTCGTGGAAACTAATTTGCAGGAAGAAACCGTTTTTAAATCCACAAACGTTGATTCCTGTTGATTTGGGTTGAAATTCATCAAAATAAATTTTCTGTTTTTTTGATCGATCGTAAGCGTTTTATTGCTTTGAGATTCTGTCAAATCAAAATCTTCCGGATTTACCGGATTGAATTTCTTTTTAATATTTAAAATTTTTGATTTGTTTGCCGCACTCGATCGTGCTGAAAAATATATGGGAATGGCTACTATGATCGCAATCACAATACCAATTATAGTTACACTTGTATCCATTATGTTTTTAGATTTGAATTAAATGATATGAATATTAAACTGTTTTCAGATCGAAAACGGCTTAATTAATTGGCAGAAGAAGAATCTTCTTGCAGAATTTCAATAATTTAATTACCAAAAATAATGGAAGGGGTAGAGCAAAACAGCTATTTTTTGGCTCTGATTTAGAAATTGATTTGCAAAGTTTGATGTTGATTTTATAACCTGATGACCTGGAATTGTCATCAATAAAGTATCAAACCATTTGATTGCATTTGGATAGCTCGTTTTTACGTTTGCTGCAAATTGATAACTGGCTTGCGGTTGTATAAATTCTGTAGTATCAACATTTTCCACAGAAAAAGTAGGATCCGTTTTTTGATTTTCAGTTTTTAATACAGCAGCTTCATTTGCCTGAAAAGCAAAAAAAGTAATGATCAAAAGTGATACAAAAATAATGGTTTTACGAATCCAATTCATGGTGGCGAAATTAGTTCATAAAATACAATAAATGAAATTTTAAAGGCTAATTAATGTTAAAAGAAGGTATAATATCCTCAACAATTGTAGTTGAGGATGATTATTATTGCTGCATTTTGAAATAATAGTCCGCTGAATGTTTTCCACCTCCATAAATCAAAAAGAAAATGCAAAGTAATAGTACTACTATTGCTAAAATTAAGCTTTCAGAGTGCATATGTCCCATGAAATTGACAAGTACGGCTCCAAATAAAATAGGCAGTTGAGCTGCTATTGCCCAACGGGTCAGTAACCCAAAAGCAATCATAATTCCGCCAATCATATGAGCTGGTGCGATGTAATGTAAAAGAAACATTCCGCCGCCAAAACGATCAATAGGAGAAATTAAATCATGCAAATACTGAATGTTAGTTACAAACGAAATTCCTTTCATGAATAAAAAAACACCCAATACAATACGTACTAAATCTACTGGTAAATAAGTGTGCGAATTGGCCCATTTATTCAAACTTTTTACATTTTCCATGATACTACGTTGATTAAAAATTACATACTAAGTTACTAATTTTTAATAACATATTGATTTTTAAGTGCTTAAAAATAAAATTTACATTATTTTTTTAACGTATTTTAAGAAATCATGAAAACCTAAACCTGAATAACACCTAAATTAAATGGTTTTTGAATAGGAGCGTGGTTGGCAGCTTCAATTCCCATTGAGATCCAGGTACGAGTATCTAAAGGATCAATAATAGCATCTGTCCACAATCTTGAAGCGGCATAATAAGGCGAAGTCTGTTCGTCGTAACGTGCTTTTATTTTGTTGAATAATTCTGTTTCTTTGACCTCATCTACAATTTCTCCTTTTGCTTTAAGCGAAGAAGCTTCAATTTGTGCTAATACTTTTGCAGCCTGAGTTCCGCCCATAACCGCAAGTTCTGCACTTGGCCACGCAAAAATTAATCTTGGGTCATACGCTTTTCCGCACATGGCATAATTACCTGCTCCGTATGAATTTCCAACAATCACGGTAAACTTTGGCACAACAGAATTACTGACAGCATTTACCATTTTGGCACCGTCTTTAATGATTCCGCCATGTTCAGATTTTGATCCTACCATAAAACCGGTAACATCCTGCAAAAATACCAATGGAATTTTCTTTTGATTACAATTGGCAATAAAACGGGTAGCTTTGTCAGCGCTATCCGAATAAATAACACCCCCAAATTGCATTTCGCCTTTCTTGGTTTTTACCACTTTTCTTTGGTTGGCCACAATTCCCACAGCCCAGCCATCGATTCTGGCGTAACCGGTAATTATTGTTTGACCGTAACCGTCTTTATAAGGTTCAAATTCTGAATTATCGACCAAACGGTTGATAATTTCCATCATGTCATATTGTTCGTTTCTTGCTTTTGGCAGAATTCCGTAAATGGCTGCCGGGTCAAGAGCAGGTTTTTCAGCTTTGATTCGGCTATAGCCGGCTTTATCAAAATCGCCAATTTTATCTACGATGTTTTTAATTTTATCCAAAGCATCCTTGTCATCTTTGGCCTTATAATCTGTCACACCCGAAATTTCGCAATGTGTTGTTGCTCCACCTAGAGTTTCATTATCAATAGTTTCGCCAATTGCAGCTTTTACAAGATAACTTCCGGCAAGGAAAATACTTCCTGTTTTATCCACAATTAACGCTTCGTCGCTCATAATAGGCAAATAAGCACCACCGGCAACACAACTTCCCATAACGGCAGCAATTTGAGTAATTCCCATACTGCTCATTTGGGCATTATTTCTAAAGATTCGGCCAAAGTGCTCTTTATCAGGGAAAATTTCATCCTGAAGTGGTAAATAAACCCCCGCACTATCTACCAAATAGATAATAGGCAATCTGTTTTCCATGGCAATTTCCTGCGCGCGTAGATTCTTTTTTCCGGTAATAGGAAACCAGGCACCGGCTTTTACAGTCGCGTCATTGGCAACTACAATACACTGTTTTCCTCTAATATATCCTATTTTAATAACAACGCCGCCAGAAGGACATCCGCCATGTTCAGCATACATTCCGTCTCCAACAAATCCTCCGATTTCTATACTTTTTGAATTTTCGTCTAGTAAATAAGCAATACGTTCACGTGCTGTCATTTTGCCTTCGGCATGTAATTTTTCAATACGTTTTTCGCCTCCGCCCAATTTTACTTTGGCAAATCTTTGCTTTAATTCAGAAAGTAATAGTTTATTGTGATCTTCGTTTTTATTGAAGTTTAAATCCATGAGATATTGTGGTTTTTACAAAATAGTGTTGGCTAATTTACAAAATCAATTGAAATAAACAGGATTCCTGATTTTATAAATAGGATTTTTTTAATCATTTCCCGATTATTACCCAATAAGGTTAATTCTTACCAAGTCATTTTTTTTGCCTTAATTTGTTGTTTCATACTAATTAGTATTTTTTATGTCTAAAGCAGCAAATACAAGATTTACAATTCTCAATAAAGCATTTGAATTAATTTATTCTAAAGGATATCAAACCACAAGTATTGACGATATCATTGCTACAACTCAGGTTACAAAAGGCGCTTTTTATTATCATTTTAAAACTAAAGATGAAATGGGAATTGCCATTATCGAAGAGATTTTGAAACCTGTAATGCTGGAAAATTTTATAAAACCAATAGAAAATTCAGTAAATCCACTGGATGATTTATATAATATGATTTCTTACTTATTATTGGAAGATCCTTTTTTGCAGGTAAAATATGGATGCCCCGTTGGAAATCTTACGCAGGAAATGACACCTTGGAATAATCAGTTTAGCAAAGCATTGACTGAATTGGTTGATCAATGGAAAAATACAATTGTAAATATCGTTGCAAATGCTCAAAAATCAGGATTAATAAAGAAAGATGTTGATGGAAACCAAGTTGCTTTTTTTATAATGTCCGGTTATTGGGGAATACGAAATTTCGGAAAACTTCAGGATAATAATTCATCTTATATTGTTTATTTAAAGGAATTTAGAAATTATTTAAACAGTTTAAAATAAATTCATTTTCAAAAACATACTAATTAGTATGTTTTTGAATATATTTGCATTGTCTAAATCAAAAAACAATGTATAAAACTCTTTTAAGTGGCCATTCGTTTATAAGATGGCTTGTATTAATAAGCTTGTTGTATTCTATTTTCAGAGCTTATAAAGGTTACTCTTCAAAATTAGTATTTACCAAAACAGACAATTCAATTCGGCATTGGACTGCGACCATTGCGCACATTCAATTAATTTTTGGAATTTTAATTTATGTGCAAAGTCCGATTGTAAAGTATTTATGGAAGAATTTCAAGGACGGAATTCTAAATGCTGAAATTGCGTTTTTCGGAATCATTCACATTTTCCTGATGTTAACAGCAATTGTATTCATCACAATTGGTTCGGCTTTAGCCAAAAGAAAAAAAGCGGACAATGATAAGTTTAAAACCATGCTGTTGTGGTTTTCTATTGCTTTACTGATCATTTTTATTGCCATTCCATGGCCTTTTTCACCTCTTGCAAACCGACCTTATATTAGATAATTATGAAACATTTACTTCAAACAAACATTGGAAGATTACGAATTATTGGATTCCTTGAAGGAACATCTTTATTAGTATTATTATTTATTGCAATGCCCTTAAAATATGGTTTTGGTGAACCATTTTTAACGAGAATTATGGGAACTATTCACGGAGCTTTGTTTTTGCTTTTTATTTTTAATACAATAAGCGTAGGCGTAGAGCAGAATTGGAAATTTAAAGACACCACCTGGAAAGTACTTTTGGCTTGTATAATTCCGTTTGGTACTTTTTATATCGATGCCAAAATTTTAAGTAAAATTGAAACCATATCTCAAGAATAAAATCACTTCAAATTATGGTTTTAGTATTTAAAACAAATGTAAATTCTTCTTCGAAAGTAAAAAGGGTTGCGCCAAAATTGAATAAATTATTTCCAAATTCTAAGTGGAATTTTGATCTTGAAGATTGTGATCGTATTTTAAGATTTGAATCTGATAATGATATTAAAAAAGAGATCATTATTTTAATGAAAATATTAGGTTTTGATTGTGAAGCTTTATAAATATTCTTTTTGTAGCGAACAAGCATAAAAAAACAGAAGCAATAACTTCTGTTTTTTTTATATACTTTATTGATTCGATTTATTTTTTAGAATCGCAAACCATTCTTTTTAGAATTGCCCATTGTTTCAAGGCATCACGAGCTTCTACGGCAGGATATCCTAACATGGTTTTTCCGGCAGCAACATCTCCTGTAACACCAGAACCTGCACCAACTATAGCACCGTCGCCAATTGTGGTATGGTCTTTTATAGAAGCGCTTCCGCCAATAATAACGCCATTTCCTAAAGTTACAGATCCGGCTAAACCGCTATTTCCGGCCATAATACAAAATTTACCTAATTTACTATTATGTCCAATTTGAACAAGATTATCAATTTTGCAACCGTCTCCTAAAACAGTTGAGCTGAATTTTCCGCGGTCTACGCATGAATTTGCTCCAATTTCAACTCCGTTTCCTATAATTACATTTCCAATTTGTGGAATTTTTACTAAACCTTTTTCACTGCAAGGACGGAAACCAAAACCATCTGCACCAATTGTTGCATTTGGGTGAATGATGCATTCATGACCAATATGACAACGTTCACGAACTACAGTTCCAGACCATATAATAGTGTTTTTACCAATAGTACATTCGTCTAAGATGGTAACATTTGGATAAATTGTAGTGTTATCTCCAATTTCTACTTTTGGACCAATATAACAACCTGCACCAATTCGAACATTTTCACCTAAAACAGCTGTTTCATCAACTGTTGCAGTTTTGTGAATATTGTTATGAAATATAGGAGTAGGAGGCGCGAAAAGAGCTAAGATTTGAGACATAGCCAAATCAGCATTTTTTACTTTGATAAAAGCACGATTATCTCCTGGTTCAATCGAAATGTCTTCGTTAACAACTGCAACTGAAGCTTTTGACCCTTCCCAAAATTTTTCATATTTTTTATTCCCTATAAATGAAATTTCTGAAGTTGTAGCTTTTTCTAATTGCTCGGTTGCTGTAATGCATTGTGAAGTCGTGCCATAAATTACACCATTAATTACTTCATTAATTTCTTGAATTGAATAGGATTTCATCGAATGAATTTAATTGATTTAGGGTTATTTTTTTTTCAAATAAAATCAATTAGATTCTAATTACCTAATCTTATTTCGAAGTTTTTTAAATTCTTTTTTAAATAATACTTTATAAATTAAAATATTAACATAAAATCTATTAAATTATTGTTATATTTTAAATATCAGGAATTTTATTTAGTGAGAAATTTAGCTATAAAAAGCGTGTAAATTTCTAATTGAAGATTTCAAATGCACTGAATAAATAGTACTTAAATTGTTGGTTATCATTTAGGTGTAATTTAAAAAGAAGGCAGTTTGAAAATGTCTGGGCAGAATTAAGACTGATTTTATATTCGTACAGGAACTGAATAATAAACAACAATTATGTTTCAAAATAGATTTTTTTGAATGAAAACGATCAAAAGACTCATCAAAGATTTTAGTTAAAAAAATAATTATTTGATAATTTCAGAAATTCATTTATTATTTATAAGATAATTCTTTGGTATTTGTTTCTTTACTTTTAAAAAACAGGCTTGTTTTTTTTCTTTTAATGCTTATTAATTAAGTGCTTAAAAGTTTATTAAAATTAAAGCGACTCACTTTTCGATAAAAGAGAGTCGCTTTAAAGTTGAGCAAAGTTTCTTTACTCTTTTATTTTAGAAAGAGAAACGGCATTAATGCAATAACGTAAACCACTTGGTTCAGGTCCGTCAGGAAAAACGTGTCCTAAATGTGCGTCGCAAGTATTGCAAACAACCTCAACACGAATCATTCCGTATGATTTGTCAGCATGATATGCAATTGCATTTTCCTTGATTGGCTGTGTAAAAGAAGGCCATCCGGTTCCTGATTCAAATTTTTCGCTTGCATCAAAAAGCACGGTTCCGCAGCATTTACACTCATAAATTCCCGGATCAAATAAGCTGCAAAGCTCAGAGCTGAATGATCTTTCGGTACCTTTTAAACGCGTAACCTGATATTCTTCAGGACTTAAAAGCTGTTTCCATTCTTCTTCGGTTTTCTCCACTCTTTTTTCCGGAGTTGGATTTCCATTATTTGAATAACGAATTATATCTGCCCATTTAATCATAGCTTTTTTTATTTAGTTTTTAGTCTCAGTTTTCAGTCTCAGTCTCAGTATTCAGTCACAGTTGCTAACTGAAAACTGCGACTGAATACTGAGACTGAAAACTGAAAACTAAAAAAATTATTCTTCTTCTTTTTGTCCCATCATCATTAAGAAAGCTTTTAGGAACGGATCGATATTTCCGTTCATAACGCCATCGACATCGCTGGTTTCATAACCGGTACGAACGTCTTTTACTAATTTATAAGGCTGCATGACGTAATTACGTATTTGCGAACCCCATTCGATTTTCATTTTTCCGGCTTCGATATCAGCACGTTGCGCTTGTTGTTTCTTCAACTCAATTTCATACAATTGAGAACGTAACATTTGCATGGCACGCTGTCTGTTATCTTGTTGAGATCGGGTTTCAGAACATTGAATCTGGATTCCGGTTGGTTTGTGTACCAATTGTACTTTTGTCTCCACCTTATTTACGTTTTGTCCTCCCGCACCACTGGAGCGCGAAGTTGTAATCTCGATATCGGCAGGATTAATGTCAATTTCGATACTATCATCAACAAGCGGATAAACATAAACAGATACGAATGAAGTGTGTCGTTTGGCATTACTGTCAAAAGGAGAGATTCGCACAAGACGATGTACGCCGTTTTCTCCTTTTAAATATCCAAAAGAATAATCTCCTTCAAATTCTAAAGTTACGGTTTTAATACCGGCAACCTCGCCTTCCTGAAAGTTCAGTTCTTTTATTTTATAGCCATAACTTTCGCCCCACATCATGTACATACGCATCAGCATTCCGGCCCAGTCGCAGCTTTCAGTTCCACCGGCTCCGGCAGTAATCTGAACAACGGCGCTTAAACTGTCGCCTTCATCAGAAAGCATGTTTTTGAATTCGATGTTTTCGATATGATCCTGCGTTGTTTTGTAATGCTCGTCTAATTCTTCTGCAGAAAGTTCCCCTTCTTTATAAAAATCATAAGCAAGCTGCAGTTCATCTGTAAGTTCGATGGCTTTGTTATAATCTTCGATCCATTTTTTCTTGTTTCGAAGGTTTTTCACAATGACTTCGGCTTCTTTTGCATTGTTCCAAAAGTTGGGTGCGAATGTTTTTTCTTCTTCGTTGGCAATTTCGATTAGTTTGGCATCGACGTCAAAGATACCTCCTCAACGCACCAAGGCGCTCCACAATACCTTTTATTTGTTCGGTAGTTGTCATAAATTAATATTAGTTTTATATGTTTTTTATAAATATTACGTTAATTTGGTTCTAGGATATTCACAAGTTAAAATTTACTAAAACTTGCCAAGAATAACTCTAAGGAATACGTAATTTTGTTATACAAAAATAGATATAGTTTTTAGAACATGGAAATAAATTTAATTAGCGATACCATTACTAAACCAACATACGAAATGTTGCAGTATATGTTTAACGCTCAGGTTGGCGACGATGTATACAAGCAAGATCCTACAGTTATCGAATTAGAGACCAGAGTGGCTGAGTTTTTTGGTATGGAAGCAGGACTTTTTTTTCCGTCAGGAACTATGGCAAATCAAACTGCAATAAAATTACATACACAACCCGGCGAACAATTAATTGCCGATAAATATGCGCATGTTTATCATTATGAAGGAGGAGGGGTTTCTTTCAACAGCGGTGTTTCCTGCTGCTTATTAGACGGACATCGCGGTATGATTACGGCAGCTCAGGTTGCAGCAGCAATCAATGATCCTGAATTTTATCATAGTCCGTTAACGAGTTTGGTTTGTGTAGAAAATACCACCAATAAAGGAGGCGGCGCTTGTTATGAATTAGAAGATTTAAGAGAAATAAAAAAGGTTTGCGATGCTAATAATTTGAAGTTCCATTTAGACGGAGCCAGAATTTGGAATGCATTGGTAGCAAAAAGACAAAATCCGAAAGAATTTGGGGCAATTTTCGATACAATTTCAGTTTGTTTGTCGAAAGGTTTAGGAGCACCAATTGGTTCTGTGTTATTAGGAAGCAAAGCAGATATTCACAGAGCTTTAAGGATAAGAAAGATATTTGGCGGCGGAATGCGTCAGGTTGGTTATTTGGCTGCAGCCGGATTATATGCTTTGGCAAATAATATCGAAAGATTAGCCGAAGATCACCGCAGAGCAAAAGAAATTGCAGCCGTTTTAAGCACAAAACCCTGGATTGCAGAAATAGAACCCGTAGAAACGAATATTTTGATTTTTTCTCTTGCAGAAGGTTATAGCGATAAACTTTTAATGGAAAAATTAAAACAAAAAAATATCTCCATAAGTTCAATGGGACATAATAAACTCCGAATCGTAACGCATCTGGATTATAGAGAAGTAATGCACACGTATGTTATTGAAACGCTTCAGAAATTTTAGTTTAAAGTTTCTGAGGTGCTAAGGTTCTAAGATTCTAAGTTTTCAATTGGAAAAAAAACTTAGAAACTTAGAACCTCAGTATCTTAGTACCTTTACTTAAACAAATTATCCATTCCTGGAATCATTGGCATATCCATTTTTGCCACAGCATCAAGTTCTTGTTCATTGACACTTGTTGCTTTTTCGATTGCTTTATTTAGGGTTACGATTAAGTAATCTTCCAGTTGTTCTTTATCTTCCAGTAAAGAATCGTCGATCGAGATAGATTTTACTTTTCTGTTAGCCGTTAATGTTACTTTTAATAATCCGTCAGCACTTTGCTCATCAATTAAAACAGTATCCAGACGCTTTTTTGTATCTTCAATTTTTTGTTGGGTTTCTTTAAGTTTACCCATCATTCCCATTAAATCCATTTTTGTTGATTTTTAAATTATTTCATACAAATTTAGTATATTGCTGTATTATATCAAATAGAATATTTTATGAAAAAATTAATTCTGTTCTATTGTGTTTATAGTATTTTTGCCTCGTCTTATATAAAAATTAATGCCCAACCAATGCAAAACGACATATCGGCTCCACAGGCCAAAGTAATTCAAAAAACACTAAAAAAGCATAAAGAATCCCGAATCGATAATTATTTTTGGTTGAATGACAGAGAAAACCCTGAAGTTATTGATTACTTAAATCAGGAAAACGCATACTATCAAAGTATGACTTCACATACAAAAGGCCTTCAGGAATCCTTATACGAAGAAATGAAAGGCAGAATTAAAGAAGATGATTCGTCTGTTCCTTATTTTTATAATGGTTACTACTATATTACACGTTTTGAAACCGGTCAGGATTATCCCATTTTCTCCAGAAAAAAAGGAAGCCTTTCGGCAGATGAAGAGATTATGTTCAATTGCAATGAATTGGCAAAAGATCATGCCTATTTTAAATTAGGCGGATTAAGTATTAGTCCGGATAACAAATTTGCCACTTTTGGAGTTGATATTGTAGGCAGAAGAATTTATACCATTCAGATAAAAAACTTAGAAACCGGAGAAATTCTGCCGGATAAAATCGAAAATGCTACAGGCGGTTCTGTTTGGGCAAATGACAACAAGACTATTTTTTATGTCAGACAAGATGAAGTGACTTTACGTTCTGATAAAGTTTTCAGACATAAATTAAATACGAATTCTGATAAAGATGTTTTGGTTTTTAATGAAACCGATGACACTTTTAATGTTTCGATAAGCAAAGAAAAATCAAGAAAATATATTGTAATTGGTTCAGGAAGTACTTTAACGACTGAATACAGAATTTTGAATTCGGATAATCCTGATGGTGAATTCGAAGTATTTCAGCCTCGTGTACGTGGTTTAGAATACAGTATTTCGCATTATGAAGATTCCTTTTATATTTTAACCAATAAAGATAAGGCAACCAACTTTAAGTTGATGAAAACGCCTGAAAATAAAACAGGAAAGAAAAACTGGGTAGATGTTATTCCGCATCGTGAAGATGTTTTGCTGGAAGATATTGAAATTTTCAAAAATTATTTAGTGGTCGAAGAACGCTCAAACGGTCTAAATCATATTCGTATCATGCCGTGGAATGATGATCCGGACTATTATTTGCCTTTTGGAAGTGAAACGTATAATGCGTATACCACAACCAATATCGATTTTGATACTGATATTTTGCGTTACAGCTACCAATCGCTTGCAACGCCATCGTCTGTAATTGATTTTAATATGAAAACTAAAACCAAAGAGATCTTAAAAGAACAACAGGTTTTAGGAGGAAAATTTGATAAAGAAAATTACATCGAAGAACGTGTTTGGGCAACAGCAAGAGACGGAATTAAGGTTCCGATCTCGATGATTTACCGAAAAGGATTACAGAAAAATGGCAAAAATCCCTTATTGCTTTATGCCTATGGTTCTTATGGGATAACTATGGATACGTATTTTTCTTCGACACGACTTTCTCTGTTAGACCGCGGATTTGTTTACGCCATCGCTCATATTAGAGGAGGAGAAGATTTAGGGCGACAATGGTATGAAGATGGAAAACTGTTAAAAAAGAAAAATACCTTTACAGATTTCATCGATTGCTCTAAATTTGTAATAAACGAAAAATATACTTCTGCCGATCATTTGTATGCAGAAGGAGGATCTGCAGGAGGACTTTTGATGGGAGTAATCGTAAACGAAGCTCCGGAGTTATATAAAGGTGTAATTGCCCAGGTGCCTTTTGTAGATGTTATAACAACAATGCTCGACGACAGTATTCCGCTAACAACGGGAGAATATGACGAGTGGGGAAACCCAAACAATAAAAAATATTACGATTATATGCTTTCGTACTCACCATACGATAACGTAAAATCACAAGAATATCCAAATATGTACGTTTCTACAGGGCTGCACGATTCACAAGTTCAGTACTGGGAACCTGCAAAATGGGTAGCCAAGTTGAGAAATCTAAAAACAGATAATAATGTTTTGTTTCTGGATACCAACATGGATGCTGGACATGGCGGTGCTTCAGGCCGATTTGAAGCTTTAAAAGACTTAGCAAAAGAATTTAGTTTTTTATTAGATTTAGAAAAAATTAAAAGCTAATTAGAAAATTTTTGTTAAATTTGCAACCTATCAAGGTCATTAAAAATTACCTTTGATTAACTATTTTTTTATGAAAGAAGAAATAAATGCTTATAATAATGTTTTAGAGTTAATAGGTAACACCCCACTTATTAAGCTAAATAAAATCACCGAAGAGCTAGAAGGAAATTTCTACGCAAAGGTAGAAGCTTTTAATCCGGGTCATTCCTCAAAAGATAGAATCGCATTATATATTATTGAAGAAGCCGAGAAAAGAGGAATACTTTCTCCAGGAGATACCATAATCGAGACAACATCTGGTAACACAGGTTTTAGTTTAGCAATGGTAAGCATTATAAAAGGTTATAATTGTATATTGGCTGTAAGCTCAAAATCATCGAAAGATAAGATTGACATGCTAAGAAGTTTAGGAGCTAAGGTGTATGTTTGTCCCGCACACGTTTCTGCAGATGATGAAAGATCATATTACAACGTTGCAAAACGTTTGCATGAAGAAACAAAAGGTTCAGTTTACATCAATCAGTATTTTAATCAATTAAATATTGATGCCCACTACAACTCTACAGGTCCTGAAATTTGGGAACAGACAAAAGGACAAATCACCCATCTTGTTGCTTGCAGCGGAACCGGAGGAACAATCTCAGGAACTGCGAAATTCTTAAAAGAGCAAAATCCAAACATTAGAATTTTAGGAGTAGATGCTTTTGGTTCAGTATTGAAAAAATACCACGAAACAAAAGAATTCGATAATAAAGAGATTTATCCTTATCGTATAGAAGGTTTAGGAAAAAACCTGATTCCATCTGCTACGGATTTTGATATCATCGATAAATTCATGAAAGTAACCGATGAAGAAAGTGCGCACTCTGCCAGAGAAATCACCAGAAAAGAAGGTTTATTTGTTGGATATACATCCGGAGCAGTAATGCAGGCCATTAAACAGTATGCAGAAGAAGGAGAGTTTACAAAAGACAGTAATATTATTGCTATTTTCCCTGATCACGGTTCTCGCTATATGAGTAAAGTATTTAGTGATGACTGGATGAACGAACAAGGATTCTTTGACAGCATTAATGAAGAAGAAGTTCAAAAAATTGAATTTGTAAAGTAAGTAAATAATTACTCAAATATATAACTCCATTCGTACAGCGAATGGAGTTTTTTTTTAAGAAACGTTTTACAAATCTTAAATCTTAATATGATAAAGTGTTAAATTTTTTCGGTTAAATGAGAATAACGTAGTTATATCTAACAAGTGTTTGGTAATGTTGGATTTAATTTATAGTTTTAACAAAATTTGTAAAACTATAAAGTAATTTAATTAAGAGTTGAAAATCATCAATTTTTATTATTTATCAGGTTATTTAGTACGTTCCAATTGAATTTAGTTAGATAATTACAATATAGTTTGTTTACCGTTCAAAACCCCTAACATCTACCCATATGAAGAAATTATTACTAACATTAATGTTTGTAAGTTTTTTAAATAGTAATGCACAAAATCCTATTCAGGAATTCAAGTTCGACGGAACTTTGAAAAGTACCGATAACACCATTTCTTTTTTAGGAACCCCTGCTTTTGTAAATGACCGTATGGGAGTGGCTAAAAGCGCGATAAGATTAACAAATAAAGGTTTTGAAGTAGTAGTAGGTGATCTTCCACAGGGAAATAAACCAAGATCAATATCTGCTTGGGTAAAATTTAATGTAATAACTGCTCCAAATTATATTTTAGGTTATGGAAGTGGAGCTAACGGTCAATATTTCGGATTAGTACAACAAGGTTCATCAGGCGGTAATGCTGATTTAAGTCTCACAGGCTGGGGAACTGCAAATGATGTTGTAGTGACTGTTCCGCTTGTAAAAGAAGTATGGTATCATTACAGTATAACGTATGATGGAAATGTCTCAAAAATATACCGTAATGGAGAATTATTAAAATCAACAGAAGGAATTTCACGCTTAACAAAAGGATATATTTTAAGATTGGGAGAGCTTAATACCGCAGTCGGAATTAATGCTGATATAGATGATGTTAAAATATATTCTGTTGCGATGACAGACGAACAGGTTATGGAGTCATATAACAGCTCAAAACCAACAAATGCGGTCGTAGCGTCTCAAAGTGTTACAGCTTCAAAAACGGTACAAAAAAGCGCTCCTGTTGAAACCAAAACAACTGCTCCAATAAAATTGACATCTCCTGCAACTGCTCCAACAACAGATACAAAAAATGCTTCTAAAACAGTTGAGGTTTTCTCACAAGGAACAAAAGTAGTAGGAGCGAACGCCTCAAATATTGGTGATTTACCGGAAGGAACCTATTTATTGAAAGTAACCAATAATCCGAAAAAATAATCTTAAAACTAATTTGTTTCCATCAATTATTGGTGAACAGTTTTAAAAAGAAAAGCCTTTTGAAATTATTCAAAAGGCTTTTCTTTTTAATGCTTTTTCTGTTGTCCAGGAGCATAACCCTTTGCGCTTTTGCTTCCTGACATTTTTTTAGCTTGTCCGGGTGGTAATTTTTTCGGACCGCCGTTATGTACATGTGTAGTACAGCTTATAACGCTAAGAACCACAAACAAAATTACCATGATAATTACGGCAAATTTTGTGTATTTTGATGTTTTCATAAATTGTTTTTTTATTTTTTTGTTTTGGAATTACAAATATAGGAGGTTAGATATTTTTCCTGAAATCCGAATGTCTATTTAGAGTGTATATAGACAGTCAAAACGTATTAGTTTTAAAATTAAAAAAGCCTTATGAATTTAGTTTCAGAAGGCTTTTTTAATTAACATTATGTAGTTGTTTTTAGCTTATAACGCTTAAAACCACAAACAATATTACCAGAATAATTACGGCAAATCTTGTGTATTTTGATGTTTGCATGACATTTATTTTTAAAAATTAGTTTACTTTTCTCACTTCGGCAAATATAATAGTTTATTTGAATTATTAGTCTGACAGCTATTAAATTAACTATAAATTAGAAATATTAAAATAATTTTATTTCTTTCCCAACCTTTTGAGACAAAATATACTCTATAAAAGTAGAAAACATTCTGAATGATTTTAACTTTAAAAAAATAGAATATGAAAAAGAAATTCACTCTAGAAATAGCAACTCCCTGTTCTGAAAATTTTGATAAAATGATTCCGAATTCAAAAGGTTCGTTTTGTGATTCCTGTGCTAAGAACGTAATTGATTTAAGCAGAAAAACGAACTCGGAAGTAGCCCGATTTATTGCAGACAATAAAGGTAAAAACATTTGTGCAAGAATAAAATCAACACAGCTGGACGAAGAATTTGAATACAATGAAATGTCTAAAATCAATACACTTAAATACGCTGCAATTGCGGCTTCGGTTTTACTAACATCAAATGTAGTTGGACAGGAAAAAGAGCCAATTCAAACAGAAATTATTTCTCCACAACTAAACAATCATATTGTGGGTAAAATTGCCGTTACCCAACAAGTTGAAGAGGAAGTTTCAATTATAGTGAAAGGAAAAATATTAGATTCAAAAACAAACAAACCTTTAAACAATAAAACCTATCCAAACTTAACTATCAATATTAATAATTCACCAACGCCATTTAAAGTAAACGCAAAAACCGGTGAATTTTCTATTCCGCTAACAGTTTTAAAAAGTACTGATAATATTGAGATTACTGTAGTAAGCGGTGATTATTATTTCTCTAAATTACTACCATTTGATATAAAATCAGTTAAAGGAAATATTTTAAAACAGGATATTATTATTGAAACGGAAGAATTGACTAAAATTATGATAATGGGAGGATTGGGAGTTAATTATGTTGATAAGAAGGGGAGTAGGGAGATTTGATATGTTTTTATGAAGTAGAAAAGCCTTCTGGATTTCAGAAGGCTTTTTTGGTTAAAATACCAATTGTTTTTCAGATGATTTTCTAATTGTAGTGAAAGTAATTTCAATTAATTTTTTATTATCAAAGTTTAATTGGAGTGCTAATGAAAAATCATATATTACTAGCTTCCCATCTACCCAGTTTTTTTCTTTTTTTAATTTGATGTAATGCTAATTCCTTTATTTTCTCATCTTCTGATAGTGATATTTTTTCTAATGCTTCAATATTGTGTGGCTCTGGCTGTGCACCGATTGCATAGATTATTTTACGAATAAATGGATATTTTAGATCGTCATCATATTTATAAAATTCAGGAAGTGAAGAAAGCAGATGCATTAAATATGTTATGTTCTCTTTATCATTATTAAAACTATCTTGGAATGTTTCAATTATGGATTCGTGACCATGATGCCAATTCTCTAATAAAAAGAATTGTAATAGTTTCATAAAATCACTATCGGGCATAGAGATTGGAAATCTCCATAATATCTTACTAAATCTTGTATCATAAATAGAATCAGTTTTTGATTCTAATAATAACTGTTTCAGCTCTTCATAATTTGCCCTATAAGGAAAAATGAGAAACAATTTGTCTCTTCTAACTTTATAATTTTCATCAAAAATTTTCCAGTCTTTATCTAAAACTTCCATCATTATTTTATTTTTTCAAAAAATAATATGTTTTTATTAAACTCTGCTAATGGTTCTGAATTTCCTAATGCAATGTTTACTTGAGGTATTTTTTCTGTTGCACTTATCTTGTAGGATTCAGTTTTAAATAAGATGTAATCCCTAGTTGTCCATTTACTTACATTTTCTACATGTTGTGGAATATCATTTCCAAAGATAGCTATAATCTCATCAGTTGTATCGTTAATTAATGCTTTACTTTTTAATAAATCTAATGTACCTGGTTTCATTTGAAATTTTACAATAACACCGGTATAACCTACACCATCTTTAGTACCCTTTAATATGTATTCTAGCGTTGGAGAGGTAAATGTTTCACCAGTTCCGATAATTCCTTCCCCTTTAAGTAATCTTTCGTAGTGTCTTTGTTCCATTGCCCTATAAAAAATTTCGCCACCTTCATAGACCTCATAATCTCCAACTTTTTTTATTAATTTTCCAAGACTAACGGTACTTCCTAATTTACTCTCAACTCTCCATTTTAAATATCCACCAGCTTTATTTATTTCATCAAAATTTTTAGAAACTAATTGAAGTTCTTCAACATTCGTTTTTAAAGCTGGTGCTTGTTCATATAAAATTTTATAAGATGCAAATCCTTCATCACTGTTTTTAATGAAACTCTTGAATTCAACACTTCCCGTTTTTAAATTTTCGTGAAGTGATGAAAACCAGCATTGTGCATTCAAATATGAACTTGCTAAAAAAGCAAGTAATATTAATATTGTTTTTAAATGTCTTTTCATAATATTTTAAAAATTACAGATTTCTTTAGTTGGGTATTTTGTTCTGAATTTTTTCCATCCTAAGAAAAATTCTGAATCGACTTTATTTATTTCTTTTAAAACTTCATCACTTGCATTAGCAAAATCATCTAAAAATTGTTTTTTGAGTGTTTTATCAAGTTTATCCACTTCTTTTTTAATGGATGAAAATATCGGATTATTGAGTTTAGATTCGACTCCTCCAACAGTCTTCCAAACTCCAGCTTCAAATTTGGTAATAATTTCATCACTAGAATTTACGACGGTTATAACATTATTATCTTGTGTAACTAGTTTATTTCCTGATATTCTTATGTCATCTAGCTTTTTGATTGCTATCGAGATTTCATCCTTGCTAGAATTTAAAATACTTGCAAGTATTTGGGGTGAAATAAAATTATCTGATTCTACCATAAACTTCGCGACAATTGCTTTTTTATTATTATCTATTGTTTCTTTTAGCAAATTTTTAATATAATACCATTGAACTGATTCTCTGACTGCACTTACATAACCTCCGCTAACGATATTGTGTAAACCTGCACTAATGACACAAAGTAATGAAGCTTCCTCAATTGTAGCTTGGATAGTTTTTGAATTACCTTCTTTAAAATTTTTAAGAGCATTATCTCCTAAGCTAACAAGAGCACCACTTGCACATGCTTCTTTAAGTCCTATTTTGGACAAATATGCCGTTCCACAACTTACTAAGGGACTAGTATATGAAGGAGGTATACCAATTCCATTATAATTAGTTACTAAATCATTAATAATAATTTGTAAAGCTATATCAATTGAAAGATTAGTTAGGCATTGTTTATTTTGAGCGCTCAAATACTGTATATATAAAGTATATGCTTCTGCTGTTAAATAATATTCAGCAGCAACATATATTGTGGGTATTGCTATTGAAGCAACTAAAACAGATTTACCTATAAGATTTGATAATGCTTCCGCGGCAGAAGTTCCTTTACGTATTTTAGTAGTTAATTTTTCTTCTGATGTAGTAATAGATATCTGGAATTCAATGTTTTCATTATTAATAATATCTTGATTTGCAGAACAGCTTAATACGAAGACTTTTTCAACATTTTCAATTCTAAAATTATCAAGAAGTTCAATTCTAAAACTATCGGTGCCTAATGAATTTCCTAAATATTCAATTTTAAAAGTATTAGGATACTCAAGAGTTTTATTAGCACTTTTAACATTGCTTAATATTAATCGACATATTTTATCTAAATTTTGTTCACTATCCAATAATTTTTTTATTGCCGCTAATTGATCTTTTACAGCCAATCTTGTTAGGCTGCCACTTAAATTATTTTTCTTACTTTCTAAGAGTTTAATTATTTTATCCCATTCTGATGAAGAGTACTCTTTGCTAAAAATATCATAACATTCACTCTCAGAAGGGCAAATTTCAAGTACCTCATTTAAAGGTATAGATTTGATCAATTCTATGATTTTATTAGCTTGAGCTGTATCTAAATTCTTTAATTTATTCTTTAATTTAGTTTGTTCTGCAACAGGTAATACTCCTTCATATTTTTTGATTTCATATAGTTTTTTATCATAATATGCTTTGTTATTTATTAAGTCAGAAACTTTATATCCACCATTATTAGGAGTTGTTTTAAGATTATCAGAGTAAAAAAGTTCTGGATTTAAATTTGTCTCTTTATCAAGTAGAACTAGAAGATCCCTATTTTTGCCATTCTCATTTATGGTAAATAATTTTGTTTCTTTATTATAAATAATTTGAGCTTGCTTTTGAAGAAATGTTATTTTATAACCACGATAATAAAACTCATTTATTCCAGTTAAATTTTCATCTGTAAATTCAAAAGTTATTGCATTTTTGAAAGAAGTAAGGTTTATTTCAGATTTAAAAACTAAGCTTGTTGCTGCCCCAGAAGAACTCTTCTGAAATCCATAAAACTTCCAACCACCGCTATGAATAATATCCCAATCATTATGAGACAATACAGTGCCGGTTCCATAATCCATTAAAAGATTAGTTTTTTTAGATTCCACTATAGTTGAAAATGGATGTTTAAGACCAAAAATACCGTGACCTAATTCGTGAGCAGCTGTTTTTAAACTATTGTTAAATACAAAAGCATACTGGCCTCCAAGCGGCATGAAACCGTCATAACCGTTTTGACCACTTTTTCCGGTGTATAAAACATAATATGTTTTCTCGTTGTATACAAAATCAGCATTTGATTCTATCTGGCTTATTATAGCATTTTGACCGCCAGTATATACATTAAATACATCACTATCACCGCATTCTACTTCGTTTGGCAATGTGATATTATTTACCTTTTGAGTCGTTACATCAAATTTTATCCCTACTTTGTTATATACTTTATTCAGGAAATCTTTTGCATCTTTCTCTGTTGGTGTAATTGCTCCGTTTACACTTAATAGAGTTATATTAATGACTGGTTTTTGTGTCAACTGCCAAATATTTACCTTACCAGCGACATCTGATTTACCATCAATTGTTTTGGTTGCATCTTTTGGATCTTTTTCTTTAGCGCCATTTACGGTTGCAATAATACTTTCTTTAGCGAAATTAAGCGTTTTGGTAAGGGGTATTTCTGCTTTAGTATCACTTGTCCATTTTGCCTCGACTTTTGCTCCGGTATTGGTTTTAAAAACAATATCATCTTTTGTTTTTCCGTTTTTAAAACTGGCTTCAGCAATTATCGTATCAGATCCATCTAAATCAGAAACGGCTTTATAATTAACATTATAATCATTGCCACCTTTAACTGGAATTACTTCATAAGTTGCTTTCAATTTTTGAGAACCCATATCCGGTTTTTGGTCAAAAGCATATTTACCAGGTCCATCTTTAAAGGTAATCATTACATCAGATGAAGATATTTGGGCAACTTCACCACTGCTAGAAACACCATTTGTATTTCCGGCAATTGCTTTACCTCCTGCAGCAGGATTCGAAATAATTGGTTCTCCTTTACCGTTTGCAGGAATATTAACTGTATTTCCTTTACTATCTGTGTATACCTGATCATATACAGATTTTGCAATTGTAGAAGTTTGCCCATCTGTTCCAACAATAATGGTACTTCCATCAGGGTTTAATGTAGCTGATTTTACTTCATATTCAAGTTTACCTTCTACAGGTTTTCCATCACTACCTAAGACATCGGTAAGAATTTTATCTCCATCAGCGATATTTTTCCAATCCGGATCATAACTCGCAACAATCTCTCCCGAAATCAATTTAAAATCAGTATTTACGCCAATATTATTGAACGTAATTCTGATGCGGGAGAATTTGCCAATATCAATTTTTTCACCGCCAAGAGCATCGGCAGCGTCAATAAGTTTTCTGAATTTTTCTAAGAAAGGAAGGGTTACATAACCTTCTCCGGTAAAATTACCGTTGCTTCCTGTAGCTTTTATTACTACGATCGGGAAATCTCCGGCTGTTACAACATCATTAGGGAAAAGAGTAGGTAATGGTGTTTTATTGGCTAAATCTTTCGGGTCTGGTTTTATGCCGCAACCTGCAAAAGCAATTTCGTCTTGGGCAAGTGTTGTAAATTCATGAATAGTACTGTGGGTATATTTTCCAACATCACAAGATGAACCAACTGTATATTCGTAAGTAGCATTCGGTTTTAAATTGCTAATCGTAATCGTTTCTCTTGGTGTAACCAGTTTATACCACTCTGATCCTGCATTTTTTTCGCGATAATTAACCTGGTAATCATAATTATCAATACTGCCGCTCCAGGTTACTTTTGCCTGATCCTGGCTAACGGCGCTTGTAGCTATAGACAATGGCGCAGTACAAAATACTTCGTATGTAAAAGAGAAAATTTCGCTGTAACCGTTATTTTTAAAGACACCAATTTCTTCGGCACCTAGGATGGCTTTGGCTTTTATTCGCCAGGCATATTTTTTTCCGGGAATAAGCTGTGGTTCAGTAATACCATATTGTAAAGTTGTATTTCTGGTTGTAGTGGTATATAATGGCGGCGAATATGCAAATGCATTTTGCACAGGGGTATAGTTATCCCAAATTTCGACCAATGAAAACTCATATTCTACATTGCTGACATTAATACTTCTCGGCGTCCAGCTAAAAACAATATTCTGAATATTCTGCTGCATTATTGAAGCACCATTTAAAGGCAGATTCAGAAACGGCGGCTCGTTTTGAAAAATGATAGTCGTAACGGCCGTTTTTTTAGATAATTTTTTATTGGTAGCAAAATCATATACTTCTACAGAAATATTATAAACACCTTCCGGTAAAGGCTGTGCATATTGATTAGGATTGATTCCCAATATATTCTGATATTCGAAATAAGGAGCTAAATCAACATTGGTTAACTGTAACGGAAAACCTCCTTCAAGATATAATGGTCGCGCGCCTACAACAAAATCATTGCTGGAGAATGAAATCGAATTTCCCTGAAAGTATATTTTCAACCGTACTTGTCGGTTCGAGATCGTTAAATCGTTCAAAACCAACTGCAATTTTATCGGGCTATTGATGGTCGTTGCATCGGCATAATTACTCAGATAAATAGGCGAGGGCTGTAAAATTTGCGTACTTATAGTAACAGGAAATGTTTGTGCATTACTGCTAAATCCTATAAGGGCGCATACAAAAAATACAAGTAGGTGTAGTTTTTTTAGCATTTTGGGTAATTGAGGTTTATCCATTATTTTTGGTATTATATCTTGTTTGGTCTTCCGACTTTAGTTTTTTAAGCTTTATTTCTGAATATGTTTTAAATCCAATTCGTCAGGTGTAGCATTTTTTACGGCTAAATCATGATAAAACGGAATCATTTTTAATTCAATAGTATCTACAATTTCTGCTGATGCTTTTTTATCTTTTATCAATTTAAAAGCTTCTTCAATTTCCTGTTTACTAAAGTCAGCTGCATATTGGTTTTTCTGAATTTCAGCCGCCGGTATTTTGGCTAAAGCCGAAATTTCTTTCATCATCCATCTGTGGTGCATTAACTGGTCACGACTATTATTACCTCTTTCTACCAATCTTGAATATGATTTATAAGCTGTTTTATCTGTCACTTCGGCTTCTGTTTTACCATTTAACGGATGACTGTTTACTCTTCCAATAGCAATTACATATGCATTTTCAAGACTTTCGTCTTTGGTAGCAATTTCTTTTTCGAGTTTTTGTGAAGCTTCAGATAAATAATCATTGTACTTGTTTAAAGTTTCAGCTTCGCTATTGTAAGCTTCCAGATAATCCAAAACTTTCTCTTTAAATTGCTTTTCGTCTGGAGTTAAGGTTGCCAATGTCAACAAATGTTCCAGATTACTGTTTTCTTCAGCCGGTAAAGGCTGTAAGGCAAGCTGCATATCTTTTAACTGTGTTGTAATTTCATCACGGGTACCTTCAAATATTTTTCCGCCAGAACTTATTTTCAATGTTGGATCTCCGGTTAAATTCATATCTCCTTCAGCTCTTGGTTCTCTTTTCGGACGTAATTTTATCTTATCAAAAGAATAAGTATAGGTTAGTGTACCGGTTAAATCGTTATTTTTTTGAGTGGAAGTACCGCTTGAAGAATTGCTGAACAAAGAAATAATTCCCATATTGAAATTATGTTTCTGCAGATAAATATAAGAACCGTTCACTCTCAAATTGATAATGTCGTTTTGCTTGTCTCCATTGTTATAACTTGTGTTATAGCTAGTTGATGCTGAGGTTGTGAATTTTTTATCAAAAAATAATTTCGTTGCGCCAATTGTTGGACCAATAATAAAACTTTTATTGTCGTCAGTTTTTCCGTATGTATTATTTATGGATGCATTGATATTTAAATCTTTTTCAGGATAGCCAATACTGTACGAAAGACCGGAATTGTAGTAAGTGCTCGCACCGCCAGCAATCGTTTGCCCTTGTTGTTGGTTTACAGCATCCTGCATCGAGAAATTAGCATTAATCGACTTTTTCATTCGCTTGTCATTTTTTAATAAATAATTTATGGCAATCGAAGCATTTTGATTGACTTGTCTAAAGTTTAAAGTATCCAGATAATCAAAATCAGAGACCTGATTGATATAATCAAACTGATTTCGACTGTTTGTATAAGATTGGAAATTCGAATAATTTAAATTGAAATTCAGTTTTTCAGTAGCGCGATAATCAACTGTCAAAGCAGAAACCAATCGTTTCATCTGGCTTTCTTTTTGCTTGTCCAGATTGTCTTTTTGAAGTCCTAAATTTAGAGAAAGAGATACTTTGTCTTTATACAGATTTTGGGTTGCATTTACGGTAACATTTTCTAAATCGTTATTAAAATAATAACCGCCCAGTGTTCTGTAATTCGGATCAATTCGTTCATAGCCCAATCCTAAAGTTCCTTTTCCGGCAGGATAAACCAATTGCCCTTTAAAAGCATTATAACTCGCAGTGGTATTGTTCGGACTTAAAAATAGCGCCGCAACACCTTTTGCTTTTGTACCGTCAATTGTTCTGGTATCTTCTGTAATACTGCTATTTGCAAATTCTGTAAAAACCTGTAATTTCTGAAAAAGTTTAAAATTAGTTTCAAAACTTACCGCTGCGTTTTCTTTAGGAGAAATTCCTAACTCAACTGGTACGGGATTTGAAATGGAGTTTATTTCATCTTTTGCCTTAAAAAATATAAGGCCAAAAGTTACATTTTCTAAAGCATAATTTGTTTTAAATCCGTAACCAAATCTTTTGTATGTTGGCAAAATATCCGGATAAGCAGTATTGTATTCGCTATTTTTTAATAATCGGCCATACATCGCACTCACTTTAAATTTTCCCTGCGGCGTAAGATCAACTCCAAAACCAGAAAACTGATGTCCGCTTAAAGTATAAGGTGAAAAGGTCATGCTTACATCACCAATATGAGCCGTGATCCATTTGTATGACGGATGTATGCTTAAACGATTCATAAGCACAGGTTTATCATATCCAAACTTTTGATTGGTATAGGAAAATGACAACGGAATATTGTATAATCCGGCTATGTTGAAATTAATATTTCCGTTAAGAAAATAACTAAAAGGCTCTCTGGCAGCATTACCGGAATAGAATACACTATTTGCAGATGCACCTCCGGATACGTTTATCAATTTAGCTTTTGCTACTTCCTGAACATTAAAGTTTTGGGCAAAACCAAATGCACTAACAAAAAGTACTATAATATTAAATTTAAATCTTTTTAAAATCATCTTTTTTATTGTGGAAAATCAAATCAGCAGGACTAATTTCTACTGATTGATTTTCATTATTTAATGGACATCTACTTGAAAAACACAAATTATTTGATGATTATTTTTCTCAATTTAGTTCCTTGCTGTGACTCAAATAACACAAAATAAATTCCGGAAGGCAGACCAGTCAAACTAAAATTGAAAGAGTAATTATCTTTTCCTTCTTCGTATTTAGAATCTATAACCTGATTGTTACTTAAGTTATAAACCTTGATGTGCGCCGGCATAACTTTGTCTAACATTACATCAACAGTGAATTTTCCGTCAGATGGGTTTGGATAGATTTTCAGATCAAATTTCTTTTGTAAATCTGTTTCATCCGGATCTTCATATTCTCCTTCGGTGACAATTATGGTTTTGGTTTGAGTAGCGACACAATTTCCTTTTTTGGTAATTAAAGTAATATCGTGTTCACCAATTGTATTAAAGCTTATTTCTGCATAATCCTTGTCTTTAGAAACAATAATTGCACTTGCCGGTAATACCCATTCGACATCATCAGGGATAGGATTACTAATGTCTACAACAATAATTTTTTCATTTAAAAAAGCCTGGGATGAAACAGCAAATTCAGCACTAATAGCCGTGTTTTGACTAGAAATCTGGATAGAATCCGTCGCTTCACAACCTAATTTATTAGTAACAATAACGGTGTAATTTGCGGGTTGTGAAATCTTAATCATGGCATCATTACTTTTAAATCCTTTATCAGATGTCCATGAATATGTTGCTTTATCGTCGTTTATAGTAGCGTTAATTGTCAAAGTCTGATCAAAACATAAAGTCACATCTTCACCAAGATCAATAACATCTTTAGGCGGATTTTCGATGGTATATGTTCTTGAAATGATACATCCTTTCGAATCTTTAATTTCAATTGAATAAGTTCCTGCTTTAGCGTTGCTTAACGTATTTGATGTTTCGCCTGTGTTCCACAAATAAGTAAACGGTGCAATCCCTGCAATTGTCGTAACCACAATAGTTGCATCTGAACCCGCGTAACAAGTTGGAATTGTTATATTTTCTGAAGCATCTAAGTGAGCCGGAGCTGTAATTGTAATGCTTTTACTGATCGTACATCCATTTTTATCTGTTACTATTAAAGAATAATTTCCAGGAAGAACATCTATTAAATTAGGCGTTTTTGCTCCCGTATTCCATAAATAAGTATAGGGCAATGTACCTCCGGAAACGGCAGAAGTTATGGTCCAGTCGGTTAAATCACCACATCGAACATATTCAGAAGTAAGTGTATTACTTAATGCAGTCGGTTCATTGATTGTGATGTTGTTACTCTGAATCGATTTGTCAAAGGAATCTGTTGCAATCACGTAATAAGTACCTGCCTTTGCATTTATTAATGTTTCATCAGTTCCTACAACAACTGCAGGATCGCTTACATTGTACCATTTATAATAGTAACCCGGAAGTCCGCCAGAAGTAAGCGCTTTTATACTTGCTGTAGCATCACCAAAACATTGTACTGTGTTGATTTGTACCACTTCGATAAACAACGGATCAACTTTGTCTAAATCTCTTTCTATGATGGTACAGCCTTTTGCATCAGTAATACTAATAAAATACTGACCGGCATAAATATTATAAATACTCGTATTTGAACTTTGATTGTTATCAGTAAAGATGACATTTTTGTTTTGGTCAAGCCAATTAAAATTATAATTTGGAGTACCACCCTGAACCGTTACTGCAATACTTGCATCGTCTACACCTTGAGCTGATGGCGGAGTTTTAATAACACTTTTAATAGCTAAAATTTCCGGTTCTGTTATAACGAAACTTTGAGTAGCGAAACAGTTATTTTCATCTCTCACGGTTACCGAATAACTGCCTGCAAATAATTTATCTATCACATTAGGGTTTGCTCCGGAAGGCACACTCCACGAAATGGTATGCAATCCTGTACCTCCGGTTGTGATAATCTGAATGCTTCCGTCATTACCATTTTTACACGAAACATTGGTTTGTGTAAAACTGATTTTTACCGGAGTTGGTTGGTTTATATTTACTCTGTTTGAAGTATAACTATTTCCAAATCCGTCAGAAACTTCTAAGAAATAGTTTCCGGCGATTAACGCTTCTGTTGGATTATTTGTTGATACTGTTACAGAAGGATCAAGTTCATTGTACCATCTGTAAATATAATTTTTATTGGCATCCGGAACTCCAATTGGTGCTCCACCGGTAATTGTTGCTTTTAAAACCCCTTGTTTATATCCAAAACATTTTATTGATTCGGTTTCATTTATTGCGGTAATCAAAAGCTCATCAGGCTGAAGAATGGTATAAGTTGCTTCTGTTGTACAAAGATTTTTATCTGTAACAATAACAGTATAAGTGTCAGCTCCGATTCCGTCTAATAATGCGTTTGTTTTACCTGTCATTAGTGTTTTAGCCGCTCCCTGATACCATTGGTATTTATACGGAAATGTTCCATCAGAAACTACGATATTAATACTACCATTTTTTAAGCCATAACCAGTTGCTTCTATTTTATCAGAAGAGGCTATAAGTAATGGTTTTAAAGGCTGTATAATTGTAACAGGAATTGGCGTTGCCGAATAAGAACATCCGTTATCATCTGTAATAGAAAAAGAATAGGTACCAATAGGAATTCCTGCTCTGTCTTTTGTAGTAATTCCATCGTTCCAAAGAACGTGGTAATTTCCTGTTCCTCCCTGAATATTCAAGGTAATAGTAGCATCGCTTCCGCTAAAACAATTTACATCTGTTTTTGCGATACTACAGGTTATAGCAGGTCTTTCAGTTAATTCTGCAATTTCAAGTTCTCTCGAAATACCTACATTGTCTGTTACCAATACTTTATAAAATCCGGCGTATAGGTTGTCAATTTTAGCAGTTGTTTTTCCGGTTAGTACAGTATAAATATCTGTTGCATTTTCTTTGTAAGACCATTTATAAGTATATTGATTTGGAGTTATTGGCGTACCACCGGTTGCAAGAACTTCGATAATACCGGTATTAGCTCCTTTACAAGTTACATCAAGTTTACTAACAAAGGCAACTGCTAATGCTTTCAGCGTAATGGTTTGAATTGCTGTAGTACAGTCATTTGCGTCTTTTACAGACACTTCATAAACACCTTCTCCTAATCCTGTTATTGGACTTGTTGTATACTCTTTAACAACATTATTTTTCTTTACAATATACTTGTAACCACCTGTTCCTTCGGCTGCATTAATAGTAATTTCACCATCAGTCGCACTAAATAAGGTAGGTTGTTTTTGAGTAATACTGGATATTGTTACAGCAGGATTCTGATCTATTATAATATTCTTCGGACTTGGAAATGTACATCCGTTATCGTCAGTGATTAAATAAGAATATATTCCTTTTGGTAATTGTGTTGGATTAACAACATTTGAAGTAGCAACATCTTTAAAAACAACGGTGTATGGAGTAATTCCTCCCTCAATATCAAGTGTTATTGTTCCGCTGCTTTCTCCGTAACAAACAACATCTGTAAATGTATGCGTTGCTGAGAGTGCTTTTAATGGTTCAGTAGTAATGATAAAGGTTTTATCAACCATATCAAAATCATCGCGAACTTCTACTCGGTAAGTGCCTGCTGCAATCCCTGTTATCGTATTGGTTATTTTTCCCGGCATTACTGTACCGTCCTTAAACCATGTGTATCCATAGTCTGATGTTATTGTACCGCCAACAGCATTTAAGGTTGCCGAACCAGTTTCTGCGCCAAAACATTTTATATTAGTCTGTTGTGCATTTTCAATGTTTAAAGCTTCAAGTTTTATTGTTATTTCAGGAAAAGGACATCCTGAAGATGATGTAACATTAATTTTATAAGTACCATTTCCTAAATCAGTTCTTTGGTTTACATTTTGTGATGTGAAAGAAGGATCACCAACTTTTGTCCATTGATAGGTGTAGGTATTAGCTCCACCAGGAAGAATTCCGCCTGTAGGATTTAGTGTAATTTGGCCATTACTGTTTGTTAATGTGGGCTGTTTTGAGGTATAGGTAACGTCTAAATCAAGTGCCGGCTCCCTAATTACAATAGTTTTTTGAGCTGTTGAACATCCTGGTACTAAATTATCAGTGATCGTATATCTATAATTTCCCACTGCTAATCCTGTACGTTCTAAAGATTTTATTGTTGAGTTATCACTCCAAACTACATCATAAGTTGTACCCGGTTCTCCTCCTGATGGTGTTAGTCTTATTGCGCCTGTTTCTGCTTCTCTACAGCTAACTTGAGTAACGACCTCGCCAACCAGTATCTGATCATTTTGCTTTAGTTCTTTTATGTCTTTAGCAATAGTGGCGTTTTGCTTATCTATTACATTTACCATATAATAACCTGCTTTTACATTTAATAATTGATCAGCCGCACCAGCAACAGGAGTGGGATTCCCACCATTTATATCTGTGCAGAGAAACCATGTATAAGTATAATTTGCTGGTCCACCATAAGGGAACCCACCTTTTGCATGAGCTGATAAACTACCAATACCTCCAAAACAAGCAATTTTTGCTGGTTCATCAATCGCAACTTCAATTGGATCCGGTTGATTTACAACAAAGTCTTTTTCTACATAACAGTTTTTAGAATCGGTAACTCTAACTCTGTAGGTTCCTGCTTTTAATGCGCTGGTGTTTACAGTTTCAACAGGATTTGTGACAGAAGTCCAGCCAATATTGTATACACCAGGGGAGGAAGGTGTTCCTCCGGAGATGGTATTTAAGGTAATGGTTCCGTCAGATAATCCAAATCCAGTAACATTTGTGATGCTGGCTGTAATTGCACCAAAAGCGGGTGGATTAGTAATGGTAACTTTTTTGATACCTGTTTGAGAATAACTAATTGTAACAGTAATCAGTAATAATAAAAGTATAATTTTTTTCATATGTTAGTTATTTGCAGTTGTATCAATGCAATTTTTAGAATCTCTTACTTTAATTGAGTAATCGCCTGATTTTTTTTGAATTGTAATTGCTGTTGTAAATTCAACTTCAGGATCTGTATTTATTTTATAATAATATGGAGTTGTTCCTCCAGAAGGGATTATATTTATTGTACCAAAGTCATCATGACAGTTTGGAGGACTTTCTAAAGCCTGAAAACTAAAAACCGAAGGATTAGAAATAGTAAACGGAACACTGTCTGCCGTACTAGTTTGCTGATTACCAATAAATGTTTGATATCTTAAAAAATAGACTCCTTTTGCTAAGCCGGAATATGTAAATTTTCTATCAGGAAATCCTGCAGGATAAACGTCAACATCGTCTACAAGTCTACCATCAGTATCGTCGAAAATATTAAATTTAAAATGTTCATTTTCAGCAATGTCTCTGTCAAAAGTAAAAGTTACCTGACCGTCATTACTATAACTGCAGCGAGTATTAACTTTTAAGGGGTCACCAACAAGATTAGGGGAACAGGGTATAATGTCATAGGTTATAAAATCGGTAAATTGATTTTGATAACCTGTATGTATATACAATTTTAATTTTCCAGTATAGTTAGGTAAATCTTCAAGCTTAAATGAAATAGTCTTTTTATCCTGATAACTACTTGGAAAATTATTCCAATTAGTGCTATCATAGCTATATTGCCAGTTCCATCCGCGGGTTAAAGTAATTACATCTTGGTTACAAATGTTGGTCTTAACAGGTTGAGGTAAATAAATCCCCAGTATGTTTGAACTGCCAATACAACCACTAAAAGAACTTGACACAAAAGTTTCTTTATCATATGGAACTGATTTACTACGCGTACAATCTTGTCCATCTTTATTACCAGCAGTACTGCCACGACATTCAATTGTAGCAGGATTATCAGTAACATAGAAAAAATCATATTCAGTAACACTTACATCTTCGAAATTACTTCCTTTTGAGATTGATTTGCTCCCCACTGTTATTCTGTGATTACCAGCATGACTTCCATTCCAACCTTCGAAAGGGGAAAGATTGGTTTCTATTAAAATTCCATATTTAGTTTGTGCCTGCAGCGCAGCACTAGCAATGAAAAATAAAAAAAAGAGTAATTTTTTATTCATATGTTAGTTATTTGCAGTTGTATCAATACAATTTTTAGAATCTCTTACTTTAATTGAGTAATCACCTGATTTTTTTTGAATTGTAATTGCTGTTGTAAATTCAACTTCAGGATCTGTATTTATTTTATAATAATAAGGAGATGTTCCTCCAGCAGGCGATATATTAATTGTACCAAAGTCATCATGACAGTAGGGAGGACTTTCTAAAACCTGAAAATTAAAAACTGGAGGACTAGAAATAGTAAACGGAGCACTGTCTGCAGTACTAGTTTCCTGAGTGCCAATAAATGTTTGATATCTTAAAAAATATTGTCCTTTTGCTAAGCCTGAATATGTAAATTTTCTATCTGGAAATCCTGTAGGATAAACGTCAACATCGTCTACAAGTCTACCATCAGTATTGTCGAAAATATTAAATTTAAAATGTTCATTTTCACCAATGTCTCTGTCAAAAGTAAAAGTTACCTGACCGTCATTACTATAACTGCAAAGGGTATTAACTTTTACGGGATCTCCCACTATATTCGGGGAGCATGTTATAATATCGTAAGTTATGACATCTGAAAAATACGGTGAATACCCTGTTTTAATATTTATTTTTTTCTTACCATCAGAATTGGGTAAGTCAGTTAACTTAAATGAAACACTTGTTCTAGCCTGAAATGTACTCGGAAAATCTGTCCATGGTTCAGCATCATAACTATATTGCCAATTCCAGCCATGGTTTAAATTAATTGTTTTTTCCTTGCAGATCTTGGTATCAGCAGGTTGTTTCAAATAAATCCCTAATATTAAAGAATTTGCGATACAGCCATAAAAACTCGTTTCGATAAAAGTTTCTTTATTATATGCAAATGATCCTTCCCTATTGCAATCTGGATTCCCGTCGATGTCTGATGTTCCACCTCGGAACGAAATAGATGTTGGATTACTCGTAATATTAAAAAAGTCATACTCTATAACTGTTTCATTTTTAAAATTAGTGCTTTTATTGAGAATGCTACCTCCGTCCATACTTATATTATGGATTCCGGCATGACTTTCCGAACTCACAAAAGGAGGGAAAGTAGTGCGAACTAAGATGCCGTATTTAGTTTGCCCCTGCATAACAACAGTACCCATAAAAAACAAAAAAAAGAGTAATTTTTTTATCATGTTTTTAATTTATTGTTTGGTTCAATGCAATTATTTTTATCTATTACCTTAAGCAATTATCTTGTAACAATAAACAGTTAAATATCGTTTGCTGTTTTATCGATGCAATCATTTTTATCTGTTACCATAATATTGTAAGTTTTGTCTTTTAAACCATATATATAATATTTATTAGTAGCAGAATTATAGGTTGCCGATACAGCCGTATTATCTATATAAAAATTGTATGGAGCTGTACCAGTCGCAACTGTTATTTCGACAAAACCATCATTTCCACCAACACATGAAGGATTTTTTTTATCCGTTATGTCAAATTTCAAAGGAGTAGGGGGATTATAGGTAAAGTTCTGTGAAGCTTTAGATTCCATAGTTCCCATCACAAAGGGCTTTGTAGGATCTGCTGGATTGTTAATTTTAGCCTGATAAGTAATTTTGTAGGTTTTTCCTGGTTCTAAGTCGTTTTCAAGATTGGTATAGGAATAAACGTTTGGGCTGGCGAATTGTGCGATTTCAACATCACTTCTCTGATTTCGAATTTGATTATTTTGAACGTTTACCATTGCAATTAAGTATAAACCTTCATTGCTCTTTAATTCTCTGTCAAAAGTAATATCTACTTTTTGAACTTTATCACCATAACATTTAGGACCTACGTAATTGATTGCAGTTATCACAGGTGCACAAGATGAATATGTTACTGATAAAACATTCGAAAATGCTCTGCCTGGATAGCCCACTCTAAAATAAACGAACTTATTAAAATAGAATTCATGTGAAGCACCTAATAATTGCTGCATTGAAAATATTGGTGCAGGAGTATTATTTGCAATTGCTGCAGGAAAATCGTTCCAAATGTCATTTCCAAGTGAATATTGCCAGTGATATGCTACATTAGGAAATGTTCCACCATTGGTAGAAAAGGCATTTAGGCTCACTGTAGCTCCCGCGCATACAGTATTTGGATCTACAGGATCTACATTTTTTATAGTGATATTTGGTTTAAAAGAATTAATATTAGCATCGAGTCCACAGGATTGGTAAAAACCTAATGATCCACTAATAATTAGATTTTCTAGAGTCATTGTTTTTGGAGGATCATTTGTATTACAAGGTCCTGAACTACCTTCATAGTGTGCACTACCTTTTGAAGTCATACTTACACTAAATAAACTCCCATTAGGTATTGTGACAGAGAAATGAGGAACTGAATTCCTATAAGACACATAGTTTGTGTTTTCAGTTGCAATAGTTGTATTGTTATACTTAATTAAATAATAATAATTAGTAGCTGTAAATGAATTATATGTTTGGCCGGGAGTAGATCCTTCTTCCCAGCATATGTTACATATAATTCCACTGTTTATGTTAAAATTATAAGTCTGCCCGTAAAAACTCACCCAAGAAAAAAGGAAAAATAAAATGTAGTGTTTTTTCATAGCCTAAAATTTAATGGTGTAAAAATCCATTTGAGAAGTTCTTCCATCCTTAAATACAGCTCTAATTCCATATTTATAAGTAGTATTGATAGTAATAGTAGGATCAGATAAACGTTTTGTTTTGCCAACGACAATCTGAATTAATTGCAATGCATCTTTATCTGATGCTTTATAAATTTCAAAACTGTCAACTTCATTATTAGAATATTCCCAAGACAAATCAATTGTATTGGTCGTTTTGTTTGCCTGCGCAAAAAAACCTTTTACAGGTGGCATGACAGAGTATTTAGGCACAAGTAAATTTACTCCCGGTGAAGGATTTGAAACCAGATTGCTGTCATCTTTTGCAAAAATGGCATATTTATAAAGAGAGCCATCTTTTACATTTTTATCCTGAAATTTTTCTTCTTTATTTTTAGTTTCAAGGATCAAAGCCCAGTCTTTCTGATCATTTTCCTGACGATATAACTGATGCATCACTACATCTTCACTGGAACTATTTGCCCATTCCAGAAAAATGGAACCATCTTTTATTTCATATTTGGTAAAAGCAGGTGAGGCAGGAGGGATTAAATCTGGTTTTTTCAGAATTAATGGTTCTGAAAAATCAGACATATTATAGCGATAATCAACAGCAATAATTTTATAATAAACTTTACTGTTTAATGTTTTTACAACAACTTTATCTTCAAAATTATTCGGTTCGCTTGGGCTTATAGTCACTTGGCTATATTCTTCATCCGGGTTATAAGCCTTATAGATTCGATATCCCAATAAATCTTTTTCAGTATTGTGTGTCCATGTTAATTTTACCACTCCCAGACTGTCAATAACGCCTTTTAAACCCACAGGTTGTGATGGAGGAATTGAATCAACAGGCTGTACTAACATAGGAAAAGAAGTTCTGCTACTACCATTTTTACCAATAGCGGTTAGCGTAAAATAATTCGTTCCAAGTAATTTATTGTAAACTATGTTTCTTGATTTTGCCGGAATATTTTTAACAACAGTAGTGTACTTACCTTCATCTTCATCAGAACGATTAAGTTCAAAACCAGATATTTCGTTGTCACCTTCTTGAGGAAACTCCCAAATTAAATTTACAGTAGTATCATCTTTAAATTCTTTAACAGTAAGATGCGGCACAAATTTTAGTATTTTTTTACCCTTTCCAGTCACTATTTCTGAATAAGGACCTAATTCTCCAAATGATGAAATTCCCTGAATTCTATAGCTATACGAAATATTGTTGGCAATTGAATCTATATAAAAAATACGATTGTTGTTTGAATTTTGCTGGTTTAAACTTGTGTATGGTTTTTCAGTGATTCGCTTAAATGTTTTTTTATCAGTAGAACGTTCAACATAATAACTGCTATATTCATGTGCAAGAATCTTAAAATTCCAAATTAGCATTGTACTGCTATCCGTAAAATTTGCAGTAAAATCCATGGGTTTAGGCAAAGGCTCATATTCTTTCAAACTTGCAAATACACCGCCATAGGTAATATTCATTTCCGCATCAGGTACATTAGAAGATATTCTGTAAATGTAGTTTTCGTTTTGTTTAGGAGTTAAATCTTCAAAACCCAAACCAGCTTTTTTTGCAATCTGATAATCTTTATCAGCGGTATATAAAGCAAAAGTAAATCGCTGTTGCATTTCTTCAGACAGATTAATAATAGACTGTAAATTGTCAGCTCCGGTAATGGCAAAATCTTCTCCATAAAGAGCTTGCGCTACAATTGCAGCTTCGTCATTAACTTCTATAAGTTTTTCCCAAGATTCAAGTGGTTCAGGTTTTATTACTTTTGCAATGACTAATTTCTCAGGTTTTTCAAGTGTTTTATTATCTCTTGTTACCGTATATCTTTCTAGTGAATAACCATATTTGTTTAATTTTTTCCAAGCAAGAGGATCATTCACTGCCCAACGCAATAAAATTTTATCTTTTTGAACTCTTGCAATAACTTTTATCTCTAATTTTTTTTCAGAGATAATTGAATCCTTATTAATAGCGATCTGAGCATTACCGCTAATAATTACAGTTAAAAAAAGGATAATAAAAAATTTAAATTTCATGCTAATTTGATTTGTTGTATGTAAAAATTGAACTTGTACCGGCTTGTCCTCCCGGAAGAGTGTAATTCAATTTAATATTATAAGTTCCTTTTCTAATGTATGGAAATTGCCCCTTTGTGATATACTCGTATTTTGCAATCATTGCCTGATTTAATGTATTTACATATTTGTTCAATATTTTATATCTCAGTTGAACAAAATCTGTTTTGTAATAGTAAGGCAGGTTATATCGAAAAGGTAAATATTCTTTGAGAGTGAAATTAGTTGGCGTATTCATTGTATCATCCTGATACCATGACATTACTTCAATTGCCTTAACTGGTGTAACTCCTAAAATAGCGATATTTCTGTCAAAAGTAAGATCACTTTCTAATGGATATCCACTATAGATTAGTGGAGAAATTTCTTCTCTAAAGTAAGCATCATCTAAAATGGCTTCTGCACTAATTAATGGAATATTTTGATTTTTATCAGTTCCAACAATTTCGACCAGTTCAAATGGTTCTGAAGAATTATTTATTGATTGTAAAGCATGTACATCAGCATAAATAATCTCAACCAAAGTTTGTTTTGGTTTTTTTGCAGCCATTTTTTCCTGAAAAGTGTTGTACTGGCTTGTATTAAAATTATACTGTAACATTTCTGTACCTTCGCCTCCAATTATCGTTTCATCAAGTGAATTGCTTTTCATTTCAACAGTATTATTTTCGGTGAGATCCTGTTTTTCATAATTTTGAGACATATTAGAATTAGCATCTGTTTGCGATTCTAAAGTCATTAATGACAAACTGTATGGTTTAAGAGTTTGTAGTGTTGGCATATCAACAATTACTTTTTTAAGACCAACATTATAACTAATAGCAGAATTTATTGCTTTTTCACCTGTTTTATATATTGCCTTTTGTGATTGTCCGGGCTTTAATTCAAACAAATAAGCTTGTCCTTGTTTTAAAACAACATACGCTTGTTTACTTTCATTTGGATGAACATATTTTTGATCAAAAACAGGATAACTGTAAGCAATGTTTGTTACAGGAATATTATTAGGTGCTGCTCCGGTAGTAAAGTTTCTTACTTCACTTTCCATAGCGACTTGCCCCTGATCATATATTGTTTGCCACTTTCCGTTAATATTTTCCTGAAAACTAACTTTCACGGTTAATACTAAATCTGAATTTTGAGGTAATACTTCAACAGAATTAAAACTCACTAAATCACTAGTCTGATTCCAGCTTAAACTTCCTATTACAGGAACTCCATCTTTTTTGATTGTATATTCTTCGAGTTTTAAACGATATGTTTTTATACCACTATCACCTTCGATCTGAAAGGTTTTATCAATTGGCATGTTAAAACCAACTTGCGGTACCGTGAAAACATTAACATCTTTTGTTCCTTCAGAAGGGGTTATATCAGCAATCGATTTTAAACCTTCCAGCGGATTATTGGTTGTGAATTCACACATTTTACCAAATTCTAATTTAAACCTGAAACTACCTTTTATAGCACCTCCTAAAATGTCAAAATAACCAGCCATATAACCTCGAATCCAAACCGGATTTGGTAGTTTTGCCTGTAATAAAACAGCGCCTCCGCCTTTCATAATTGAAATTTTCTTTTTGACAAAGAATAATTTAATATTAATTCCCATTTCACCCTGAAGATAAGCATACGATTGACCATTTGCATACCAGCCATCAATACCAATTTGCCCGGATCCTTTACATTGAGCTTCACCATAATCTTTCACCATGATATCAAATCCAAATCCAGCTTGGAAATTAGCATAAAATGCAAGGAAAGACATGTCTCCAGTTTTTAAACTAAAATCAGATCCAAAGGCAAAACCTTTACCAGATGCAACACTATTTTCATCTCGCATATAATCAAGCGTAGCAACATCAACACCTAGTAACTGAGCAACAATATCTGGCGGTGGTGGACTTCCAGGTATATCATCTCCCATCATAAAATAACCGCCAGCTTCGACCTCAAAAGATCCAATAGCTAATTTTATTCCTAGTCGATCAGTAGGTGTACCTGCGCGGACATACCATTTATCCGGGCCAAAGTGTAAAACTGCCCATCCGGCTCTGTTTCCTGAAGCACGGCCCGATATGAAACCACCTGGGGTACTTATATATAAATCGAATGAACCATGTAATGTTTTTGCTCTAAAATCATATTCAATAGCGGCAAAGGCATTAATACCCATAGAAGCTTCTACATCATTAGGATATAACTGTGCAGCTGCTTTTGATAAATCTGATGTTTTTAAAGCTTCGGCTGCTACTGCACCCATTAGTGATTCATTTTCAGTGACCGCTTTTAGGGCTTCCGTTAATTCACTTGCACCTGGAATTTCAAAAGTCTGCATTACGTGACCTTCGCCATAAATACTAATTCGGTTTATACCGCCTTTGCTGTTAAAAGCAATTTCAAAACCACATCCGCCCCAAAATGCATCTGCAGTTGCAGTTCCTGCAAATTTAATCATGGCTTTTACACCAAGGCCAGAATCGATATCCGGAACATAATTAGATCCTGAAGCAGCAAATCGGTTACTGAAACCGTCTTTTTTCATGTGATAATAAGCACCACCGCCAAAACCTTTAAACGTAATAGCTCCTGCCGGAATATTTAAACCATCGACCATGGCATCTACATACCAGTATCTAAAGGCTATCGAGCCAAAAATAGCATTTGCTTCTACTTTAATTCCACCTGTAAAGTCACAGCTTAACATTCCTTTAAAGCCCTTACCGTAAACAGGATCATTATCCATGATGGTAATGCTTCCCTTTAATTTCATTCCACCTAAATCGGCGCCAATTGAAATCTGCTCAAATTTAAGATGATCATATTTCCATTTCTGAATACCCTTTTCCCTGTCAAATTTTCCAACGACATAAAATTTAGTCTGGCCGGTAAATTGATTTTCCATCATATTAATGGCAAGATCAACCTTCAGGCTGGCACTTTCGTCAGTGGCAATTAGAGCAATTTCATTAATTGTTACCGGGAAATTACTAACACTTTGATCCTTTCCCTGAATATTTTTATATCCAAAATAATCAGCACGGAAATACGGAGTTACTGTTTGTAAAATTAAATTTTCAAATATAATTCCTTTAAAATCAACTGTTTCTTTAGTTTCTGCATTTGTTCCTGATTGGGCTTCTGCAGCAGTAACCGGTTTGTTACTGGCTTTTAAAGATAAGGTACCATATAGAACCGCTTTTGGTAAAAATTTGCCATCTTTTACTTTTAGCTCTATATAAGAGTTTTTTTCAATAATGGCATTTGCTTTAAAGGCCTGAAAGCAGATACCATTTGTGACCTGAGCATTTAAAAGATATTCATTATTTACCGGATCAATTAATGCTTTATAAGCCAGCTCTGATCTTACACCACCATTGCAGCTTGCTTGTTTTTCAGAAAGAGGCAAAAGAATATCTCCGCCAAAACTGGCAGCAGTTAATGAATTTGCAACTAAAGTTATGCTAACAGTGTCAAGAGAAATTTGCCATCCAGATGCATCTCCTTCATCAATACCAATTAAATTACTTCCAGAAAAAGTTCCGGAAACACCCATACGGTCTATTAATAAATCGGTTGCTTCAAAGCGAATTCTTTCCTTGCTTTCTTTTTTCTTAAATTCTTCCGGTAAAACTATTTTAAGAGATTGAACATAAAGACCGCGCCACAGATTTTCATTTCCGGGTACTAAATATTTAGAAGCATAATTGGGTGGCCATTTTACGCTTGTAGAGTTTCGTAAATCACTAAAATCGATTACCGCTTTGTTTAATTCAAAACAAAACCCTTTTTTAGAAGTTAATTGAAATTTTGGCAATGACATTTCGATTAAAATATCATTCCAGTTAGAAACTATAGTTTTAAAAGTTCCGGTAACAAGTGCAGGAGAAGCTATTGCAACATAATTATTGTCAACCGGTTCCAACATGTTTCTGGAAAACTGCACATCAGCCGTTATTCCAAGCTCTTTAAATCCGTTACAATCTATAGTTACATACGTTTTGTTCTCAACGACTCCGGTTTTCATGTCCATTCCGCCCTTCAGAATCAACAGTAAATTTTCGCCGTTTATTTTAATAGGAACATCACCAAGTAGCACCAGATTTGTATCTCCTACTAAACCACCTTTATGAGATAATTTAATATTATTGGCACCAAAAAATAGTTCTTTAGGTTTTCCGTCAGCACCATGCTGTGGAATAATGATTCTAACAAAAGCAGTTAACTCAGTATATTCAGGTGTGAATTTTGCATTACTAATTCCTAACAGGTATTGAATACCACCAATTGTCTTTTTGATACCCAAAGGTAATTGCGACAAATTCTTTGGTTCAAGATTATCCGTAAGATTACCATTTTCATCAATTTTCAGGCAAGTTGCCATTGCCTTCTGCAAATCATCAGAAGTTTGTTCTGCGATAGGAAAATTCTTTCTTAGATAATCATTCGTAAATTCACTTTCAGAATTTTGAATGAAATTGAATGAATTGTTTTCCGGAAGAAAATTAGGTTTTTTATTGTTGTTTTTAGTTAATAAGAGTTTTTTTGAATTACTTATCGTGTCGGTATAAGTATTTGAAAAACAGTTTAAACTGATCGTAAATAAAACTAAAATGTATACGAAAGAGCGTAATCTAAGAGTAGTTTTTTTCAATGTCTTTGTAGGTTTTGGTGTGGTAATTATGGTATTTAGAGAGCCAAATATATATAATTTTTAACAGGAAAACAGTTGTTTATAAAAAGTTATTATATTATTTCTTTTAAATTTTATATAATTATCAGCTCTGTAATAACTGTCGCCAAACTTAAAACATTCACGACATTTATCTTTACGGGAATCCTCATTTTGAGCAAAAAAAAAGCTCCGGATTTCTCCAAAGCTTTTCAGTAATATATAGAAAGAAAAATTATTCCTCTTTCATAGTATGATAAACGTTCATCACGTCATCATCTTCTTCAATTTTTTCGATTAATTTTTCAACGTCGGCGATTTGAGCTTCGGTAAGTTCTTTTGTAATTTGCGGAATACGCTCAAAACCAGAAGATAAAATTTCAAGACCTCTGTTTTCTAATTCTTTTTGTAAAGCACCAAAACTTCCAAAAGGAGCGTAGATTAAGATTCCGTCTTCATCTTCAAAAACTTCCTCGGCACCAAAATCAATTAATTCCAATTCTAATTCTTCAGGATCAAGATTTCCTTTTGCAATTCTGAAATTACAAGTATGGTCAAACATAAACTCAACAGAACCTTGCGTTCCCATTGTTCCGTTGCATTTGTTAAAATAGCTTCGAATGTTTGCTACAGTTCTATTATTGTTGTCAGATGCAGTTTCAATCAAAATCGCAATTCCGTGAGGAGCATATCCTTCAAACAGGATTTCTTTATAGTTGGCAGTATCTTTATTGCTTGCATTTTTAATCGCGCGCTCCACATTGTCCTTAGGCATGTTAGCGGCTTTAGCATTTTGTATTACAGCTCTTAATCTAGAATTGGCGTCAGGGTTAGGGCCGCCTTCTTTAACCGCCATAACGATGTCTTTACCAATTCGGGTAAATGTTTTAGCCATTGCTGACCAACGTTTCATTTTTCTTCCTTTTCTAAATTCGAACGCTCTTCCCATTACTAATTTTTTATTTTGAGATGCAAAAATACGGTTATTCCTTATTTTTCCAAAATCAATTCAGTTCTTTTTTAAATTATGTTTTGTTTGAAAATTTAACCGCAAAGTTCGCTAAGATTTACGCAAAGGTTGCAAAGTTTTTTTTTGTTTGAAGTTCTAAGTTCGCAAACTATAATTTTTTCAAAGTCTTCGACTTTGAAAAAATCTAAAATCTAAAATCTAAAATCTAAAATCTAAAATCTAAAATCTAAAATCTAAAATCTAAAATCTTACTTCGCCGCATTAAAATCACCAATAATATTTACCGCTTCATTTAAGTACGGATTCGTTTTGAGATTATCGATTTGATATTGGTTTATCGTTTTTTCGGTAGGATAAGCGCCTAATAAAAACTGATTTACACTCGAATTATAAACATCCAGTGGATTATTTTCGTCATTAAAAGTATTGATTTCTGTCCAGATCGTGTTGATGTTTTTCTTCTGTTTAAAAACGGCATCCAAAGTCATCGGAATCTCAGCTTTTGGCACATTGACCATTTCATCAATCTTTAAATTGATTTTTTTGATATCATTAAAATAATAATTATCGGCTAATCGCAATGTACTGTTTTTAGCGATTTTATCAATAACGGCCCTTTTTACGTAAGTTTTGTATTTTAAGAACGGTGTGATACTATCATTTTTTATAGCAGTAGGAAAATCACTTTCCTTTTGATAAATACCTTCGTAAAATTCTGGAAGGATAACATCCGGTTTAACCCCAACAAATTGATGGCTTTTACCTGTAACTCTGTAAAATTTATTAATAGTTATTTTTAGGAAATCTGTATTTTTTTCTTCGTCAAGCGAAACAATAGTTTGCATGGTTGCTTTTCCTAAAGTAGTACTTCCCAGTAACAAAGCGCGATTGTAATCCTGCATTATTGAAGAAAAAAATTCGCTGGCCGAAGCCGTATTACTATTAATCAAAACCACAATTGGACCTCTGTATATAACGCCCTTGTACGGATCATTAATAATTGATTTCTGCTGTTTGCTATCGACAACTATTGAAATTGGCCCGTAATCAACAAACATTCCTGCTAGTTTTATAGCTTCTTCCATAGATCCGCCGCCATTATCAATCAAATCGATAACAAGACCTTTTATATTATCTCTTTCCAGTTTTAATATTTCACGTGCGACATCATCGGCGCAGCCTTTTCGCGTGTTTCCATCTAAATCAGCATAAAAACTCGGAATCTTAATGTATCCAATTTTGCTTTCTTTCCCGACAATAAAACTAAAAACCGAATTTTCTTCATCTTTCATCACTTGCTTTTCAATATAAACATCAAAGCTTTTGCCCGAATTTCGTTTTATAGTCAGCACAATACTTTTATTCGATTCAGATAAAATCATTGTCGAAATAGATTCTAAAGAAGCACACGAAACCTGAAGCGTTTCTTTTTGGTTTGAAACCGAGAGAATCTGATCGCCTTTCTTGATTCCTGTTTTAAAAGCAGGACCGTTCGGATCGATTTCATCTATAATAATTTCGTTTTTCTCGTTTAAATTCACCGTCATTCCCAACGATAAATGTTCTTTGGAAAGCGAAGCCACAAAACTCGATTTAGAATCGTCGCTAAAATAAGCCGTATGCGGATCAAAATAAGTACAAAAGAAATTGTAAAGCTTTTCTTCCTGTTTCACATTGGTTTCAAGAAGCGTGTTTATTCGGCATATTTCATTCGATAAAATCAATTTTTTTGAAGCCAGTTCAATCGATTTGAAATTGGTTTTAATAGAATCCAGATTATTACTTGTTTCAGCAATATCATCTAAAATTTGATAGCGGATTTTTTTAACCCAGACTTTTTCAATGTTTTCTTTTTTAAGATAAAAATCAAATGTTTTTTTATAAAACCGAATCGTATCTTTCGCAGTATAATCGATGTTTCCGGCTTCAATTTTTTCTAAAACAGCTTTAGTTCTCAAAAGACCTGTTTTGTATTTAGCAGATATATCATCCAGAAAGCTGCAATCGTTACTAAGAATCAAATCATCAAGATTCAGGCGGTATTTTTGAGCTAATTCATCGTATTCACTCTTAAAAAAAACATTTCTCGAAGGATCCAGTTCATCAATAAGATTGTCGAAAACAAAAATAGATAAACTATCATTAACAGGTTTTGGGCGTATATGTTCAGTCTGAATAAGGGCATTTATTTTGTTTAGTATTTCGCATGTTTTGTCACCACTCTGACTAAACAGAATGTTTGTACCAAACAGCAATACTAATAATATTCTTTTCATAAAAGGCGGAAATCAATTTGTTCATATTAAAATTACGTTTATTTTTTGATACCGGTTTATATTTTTTCGAAAATATCTTACAGAAAAATCATTTTAAAAAAGCTATTACAAAAAAGAAATCGCCACAAATTCACGACTTATTTACTTTAAAAATTCGTGAATTTGTGGCAAAAAAAAAGCACTACATATAAGTAGTGCTTTTAAAATATATGTAAAAATATTATTTCTTGTAAAAAGGTAATTTTACCACTTTAGCCGGAACATCATTTTTTCTGATTCTGATAAAAATATCACTGTCAACAGCGCTATTATCAACTGTAACATATCCCAAACCAATACCTTTATTCATAGAAGGCGACATCGTTCCAGAAGTTACAATACCAATTACAGCTCCGGAACCGTCAACAATTTCATAATCGTGTCTTGGCACAGCGCGTTCCTGCATTTCAAAAGCAACCAATTTTTTAGAAACACCTTCTTCTTTTTGTTTTTTCAAACTTTCAGAATTAGTAAAATCCTTATTGAATTTTGTAATCCATCCCAATCCTGCTTCAAGCGGAGAAGTCGTATCGTTAATATCATTTCCGTACAAACAGAAACCCATTTCAAGACGCAAAGTATCACGAGCCGCAAGACCAATAGGTTTGATTCCGAAAGCTGCACCAGCTTCAAAAACTTTATTCCAAACCTGTTCTACTTCACTGTTTTTACAATAAATTTCAAATCCGCCAGAACCTGTATATCCTGTAGCAGAAATAATTACATGTTCAATTCCGGCAAAATCAGCCACTTCAAAATGGTAATACGGAATCGCTGATAAATCGATAGAAGACAAAGCCTGCATCGCTTCAACCGCTTTCGGACCCTGAATTGCCAATAAAGAATAATCATCAGAAAGATTCTTCATTTCAACACCCAAATCATTGTGCGATGAAATCCAGTTCCAGTCTTTCTCAATATTCGAAGCATTTACAACCAGTAAATACTGCTCGTCTTTCATTTTATAAACAATCAAATCATCTACAATTCCGCCATCATTATTTGGCAGACAAGAATATTGCGCTCTACCAATTGTCAAAGTCGAAGCATCATTCGAGGTCACTTTCTGAATCAAAGCCAAAGCATTTGGACCCGTAAGCAAAAATTCACCCATATGCGAAACGTCAAAAACGCCCACACTGTTACGAACTGTCTCGTGTTCAGCATTCACGCCTTCATAAGTAATAGGCATATTATAACCAGCAAAAGGCAGCATTTTAGCTCCCAAACCTTCATGTATGTGCGTAAGCGCAGTATTTTTCATTGTGTTGTTTTATAAAAATTGTGTCGCAAATTTATTCAAAAAATATCTAAAAATAATACTCTAAATTATAAATTTCGCAATATTCAGGAGCAATTCCAGCTTTCCGTTGCAAGTCCTCATAAAAAAAGCAAAGTTTCTAATGTTCCAAAAAGAGCTTCCGTTGGTCGCTTTTTTAGAACAAGAAACTTTTGCTTTTTTTACTCCGGGCTTTCCACTACAATCTGGGCTAGAAATTCTGAATAACGAGAAATATTTTCCTTTTCAATTTTTTATGTAACTTTAAAACATAAAGACACATTCGTAAAAACAATCCAATTTATTAAATCATACTTTACAAGTTAAGCTATGTTTGTTGAAACAAATGAAATGCCTTTTTCCACAAAGAAAAACTATGATTCCATGTGTTTAAAAATGACAGCACAACAAAAGGCGAAGCCACAAGCAAATTAAAAAATCCGTTTTTATACGCGTCTTTATGAAGTAAATCCGCCTAATCCGCGTCATAGATAAGCATCAAACTGAATCCGAAAATAAGTCAAAATGAAAGACCCGTTTTTAATTACAAAAGAAGAAATTCTACAATTGTACAAGCCCGTAAATCCTCATACACACAAAGGAATTCAGGGCCACGCCGTGATTATTGCCGGAAGTTACGGTAAAATAGGAGCCGCAGTTCTGGCTTCAAAATCCTGTCTAAAATCAGGCTGCGGACTCGTAACGACTTTTACACCAAAATGCGGTTACCAAATCCTCCAAATCTCCATTCCCGAAGTTATGGTTGTCACCGATGAAAATACCAATTTCATCACGCATATACATCTTCCGCTGCAACCCCAAGCCATCGGAATCGGACCCGGAATAGGGAAGGAGCTGGGCACACAAAAAGCGTTATTCGAATTTTTAAGAATCAACAAAGCCCCTTTAGTTCTCGATGCCGATGCGCTAAACATTTTAGCCGAAAACCAATCCTGGCTAGAATTAGTTCCCGAAAATACAATTCTTACACCGCATCCCAAAGAACTCGAACGCTTAATAGGCAAGTGGAATTCAGAATCTGAAAAGTTTCAAAAAACAATCGTTTTTTCAGAAAAATACAAAGTAATCATCGTCATGAAAGGCGCACCAACTTATATTATCAACCAAAGTAAAATCTACGAAAACACCACCGGAAACGCCGCATTGGCCACAGCCGGAAGCGGCGACGTCTTAACCGGAATCCTGACAAGTTTACTCGCACAAGGCTACGAACCCAAATATGCCGCAAAACTGGGCGTTTACATTCACGGTTTAACCGCAGATATTGCTTTGCCAAAAACAGGCTATCAATCGTTTATTGCCTCAGATATTATTAAGAATCTTGGAAAGGCGTTTTTGAGTTTAGAAAATTAAATGCACAATGATTATCAGTTCAGTTTGTCATCTCGACGGAGGAGAGATCACACACGAAACTCTACAAAGATTATCGATTCAGTTTGTGGAATCTCTAGTGTGATCTCTCCTCCGTCGAGATGACAAAAACAACGATAATTGTAATTTATCATCAAGTTTTGTGAACATCGTTAAGCTAACGAGCTTAAAATGAAACCTTAGTGAACTTTGCGAAAAAACTTTGCGATCTCTGCAATAAAACTCTCCCAGTTAATAAAAAATCTAACTTCAAAAATCTAAAATCAAAATCCGTAAGTTTGTATTTCAGTAAATACTGCTTATGAAAAAATTCGATCTTAGAACCGTAAACGTTACACGATATATAACGCCTTTACGCGAAGGCGGTTCTTTACCCGCTTTGGCAGAAGCCGATGACGATTTCAAATACGTCTTAAAATTCAAAGGCGCCGGTCACGGAGTAAAAGCCTTAATCGCCGAATTAGTGGGCGGACAAATTGCAAAAGCCCTAAAACTACAGCTGCCGGAACTAGTTTTTGCCAATCTCGACGAAGCCTTTGGAAGAACCGAAGCCGACGAAGAAATTCAGGATTTACTGCAGGGAAGCCAAGGATTAAATCTGGCACTTCATTTTTTATCAGGCGCAATAACTTTCGATCCTGTGGTAACAACTGTCGATGCAAAATTAGCTTCGCAGATTGTTTGGTTAGACGCTTATATTACCAATGTAGACAGAACATTCAAGAATACAAACATGTTGATTTGGCATAAAGAATTATGGCTTATAGATCACGGTGCGTGTTTGTATTTTCATCATTCCTGGAACAACTGGGAACAACATGCCAAAAGTCCGTTTGCTTTGATAAAAGACCATGTTTTATTGCCTCAGGCGTCACTTTTAAAAGAAGTAGATACCGAATTTAAAGCACTTCTAACAAACGAAATTCTGGAAGAAATTGTAAATACGATTCCGCTCGAATGGCTGCAATGGGAAGATACAGACGAAAAGCCTGAAGCGCTGCGAAATGTATACTTACAGTTTTTGCAAACAAGATTAAATAATTCCGAAATCTTTGTAAATCAAGCCCAAAATGCAAGATAGTCACTTATATGAGTATGCCGTAATTCGCGTGGTACCCAGAGTAGAGCGCGAAGAATTCCTAAACATCGGAATCATTTTATTTTGTAAAAAAGCGAAATTTATAAAAGTATTGTCTCATATCGATGATGCAAAAATAGAAGCCTTATCAAGCGATTTTGATATCGAGCAATTGCATTGCAACGTAACCGCTTTGAAAAAAATTGCATCCGGAGAAAAAGATGGAGGCCCAATTGGCGAAATGGATATTCCATCACGTTTTCGCTGGTTAACGGCCATTCGAAGTTCAGCCATTCAAACTTCAAGACCACATCCCGGTTTATGCGAAGATTTAGAAAAAACGATTCAGAGATTGTTTGAAGAGTTAGTTCTTTGAGGGAGGTTCAAAGGGGCAGAGGAGCAAAGGGGCAAAGGTTTTTTTTAAAGTTACTAAGGTGCTAAGGTGCTGAGATGCTAAGTTTTTATGTAAAAGTTAAAAAGGAAAAGTAAATAAAACTTTGCGTCTTTGCGCGCAAAATTTCACCAACTTAAAAACTTAGCGAACATTGCGTAAATCCTTGCGTACCTTGCGGTTAAATCTAAATAAAAAAACCACGAATTACATTTAAACTGTAATCCGTGGTTTTAAACTAAACTAACTAACTCATTCTTTTCAAAACCATAGTTTCAAGTAGGTAATTTGAAATTATGGAATTTTAAAGATGTTTTTCAATTAAAAAGAACCGCAAACATTTCCACCTAAAGTTGCGCCGGCTCCTGCTGAGCTGGTAACATCCGCTTTAACTGCTGAAGCTGCAAGTTTTACAATAGTGTAAGGAGGTGTAAAAGCTGTTTTGCTTCCTGCTTGGTTTCCAGATGTATTAGTGAAAATGTTATCAACCGCTGTAACAGCTGTATAACCCGTCATTAAATCGATAGGTGTTTTTACACCTTCAAAAACGTTAGCTTCAACACGAATATCAGCTTCAAAACCTGCAGCAACACATTTATTACTTACGGTACTATTGAAGAAATTGTTTACTAAATGTACTTTTCCAAAACGAACTCTTGGCATTCTTTCCTTACATCCCGGAGCCCACCAGCATCTTGCGAAAGTAATTCTCAATTTTCCACGATCTCCTGTAGCACCGTCGCTGGATCCAATTAAGTTTGAATATCTGTGATCGTCTGATCCTCCTGAACCTCCGGCTTTTGGTGGTTTCAGGTAATGGAATTTAGAATAAGTAACCGAAATATAATCAGACTTGTTTTTGATGTCGAAGTTTCCGTCAACACCGTCTCTGAATTCGCAGTGGTCTACCCATACGTTTGTACATTCGTCAAGAATGGCATTATCCCAACCATCAGTGTCGTAAGCACCTGGTCCTTCAAAAATAAGATTTCTGATGATAATGTTTTTACATCTTTTGATGTTGATAATTCCCGAAGCATCTTTAGTTTGATTAGTCGAAACTAATTTTGCACCGTTGGCACCATAAATCGTTTTTCCGGTTTGATCCTGAAATGATAATCTTGTTGTTACCGTAATTGTACCGCTAACTTTGATAACCTTGACAGAACTGCTTTCAATAGCCGATTTCAACTGAGCGTAAGTAGTAACAGTTGTTTCAGCGGCAGATCCTCCACCAGTTGTACCCCCGTTTTGAGAAGCCCATCCCGGAACCTGTGCACAGTTTCCAATTTTCGCTGTAAAACTACCAGAAGTAGGCGTAGCAGTTTCAACAACAGCGTTTTCATCATTGGCTGATAAAGCAATTTCTTCGGTGTTACAGCTCGTAAAACCGAATGTCAATACCAGTAATAATACTGACAAATTTGATTTAAATTTCATAATAATTAAGTTTGGGGTTTTTTGTTAAAAATTTAACGGTACAAATCTGCTGATAATAAATTTTAAAAAAGTTGAACTTGTTCAACCTTTTGTAAAAATTTTGTGATAAAATATTATTTTAACAGTTGTTTAGAGACAAAAAAGGCTAAAAAAATTACTTTTACGTAATCGATTACATATTTTTAATTCATTCAAAACTTACGCCCCAAGTAAGAATAAAAGTAAAACCATGTACAAAGCCCTCAAATTAAACATTGAACGTAAAATTAACCTAACAGACGAAGAGTGGAAATGTATAGTTGAAAAAGCCGAATTTATAAAATTAAAGAAAAATGAATTCCTACAAATTCAGGATTCAAATAGTTCTTATGAAGGATTTATTTTAAAAGGCGCTTTCAAAACTTATATTTTAAATGACAATGGCACAGAAAGTGTCATTTTTTTCTCGTTTGAAAACGAATGGATGTGCGATCTCGAAAGTTTCTATCATCAAAAGCCTACAACCTACAATATTAAGGCGATTGAAGACAGCGAAATTTTGGTGATTAGCAAAACAAACAAAACACTTTTGTTTGAACAAGTGCCAAAGCTCATTCAGTTTCACATTCTTATGGTCGAAAAAGCAAACATCGCCATTCAGCAAAGACTTTTAGATGTCTTAAACAAAACCTCTAAACAACGGTATCTGGATTTTATCGAAAAGTACTCTCACAAAGCCGATAAAATCAACAACAGAAATTTATCATCTTATCTCGGTGTCTCGCACGAGTTTTTATCGAAAATTAAAAGAAGGGTTTAAAAAAAGGTTCAGAGGTACAGAGCAGCAAAGGTTCAAAGGTTTTGTAGAGGCGCACAGCAGTGCGTCTAACGTATTGTTAAAAAAACTTTGTGAACCTTTGTGTAACTCTTTGCGAATCTCTGTGGTAGAACCTGAAACCTGAAACAAATAAAACCAGATTTTCAGGTTAAAAACCCAATATCCCACAAAGACATTCATTAGAAAAATCAAGCATTACATTTTCCTTTTTTGGATTTTCAATGACTAATAAATCATGAGGTTCCAGATCGTATGGCTTATCATTAATTTTAATAACCGTTGTCTGTAAAGAAAATAAAATTATTATCTCAGCATTATAATTTTGATTCCCATTCGTTATTTCAAGTTTGTGATGACTTGTTTTTTCAGAAACCATCCAATTGAAATCAATACCTTTTGTATAAGAAGTAATTTCATCAGCGGAACTAAATTCCATGATTTCATATTTCTTATAAATCTTTTTTTCTTTGTTTACCTCAATATCTAAGGAGTTATCCAGCATAACTAAATAGCGGTGATAGCCCTTAAATTTGGTAAATTCCGAAGGCACTTGCTCAATTGTAGCGCTGCTTATTCTGAATACAAAATCTCTGTCAGCATAATTTGCCGTTTCCGGATATATCATATATTCATAGGTCAATCCGCCACTCCAAATAGAGGCTTTGCTATCTTTTTTGGACAAAAGAATTATATTCATTTATGCAATATTTAATAAGATTTAAGTTTTCAGATACATCTTTAATCCCCGTTTTTAATAAACTTATATAGTAAAAAAACTTTGCGTCTTTCTGCCTTCGTGGCAAAAAAACTTAGATTATTTTCTCTAAATAAATAAACTCCAAAGGTTTGTCAGAAATATTAATATGAATATCGCTTGACGGAAAAGGTTCTTTTTCGCCGGTTTCAACATAACCGTGACGTTTGTACCAGGCGATAAGTTCTGCACGAACCGAAACAACCGTCATAATAATACTCGACAATCCTAAAGTTTTAGCTTGCTTTTCGCCTTCAGCCAATAGCTTTTTTCCAATGCCGGCATTTTGCAATTCAGGTGAAACAGTTAACATTCCCAAATACAATTGATCTTCTTTCTCGACCAATAAAACAGAACCGATAATCTGGTCATTCTCTGTAAATTTCAAAAATGTATTTTTAGGATCTTGAATAATTTCCTTTAATTCTTCTTCAGTAGTTCTTTTTCCTTCTAATAAATGCGCTTCTGTTGTCCAGCCTTTTTTTGAAGTTTCGCCTCTGTATGCTGAGTTTATTAAGGTTGTTAATGATGGAATGTCTTGTAAGGTTGCTTTTGTGATCATGATAATCTGACTGAATTATAAATATAAATGTTATCTGGTTTTAATTGGATAAAAATTTGAATTGCCTTCCCGCCGCGGCGGACTGGAGTGGCAAAATTACATTAGAAAATGGCTTTAGCCTAATCTTTAATTTATTTTGGCTAAAGCCGAATTTGTCAATTTATATAAATTTATGAAAAGAGTATCTTACAAAAACTGTTTGTTTTTTACCGAAATTAATTTTCGTTTAAGAATTTTAAATATCTTTGAATTATGAGTACAGCAATAAAATCAAAACATATCGGCAGAAATATAAGCCGTATCAGAGAGCTTAAAGATATGAAGCAGGAAGCGTTGGCACAAGCTTTAGGGATAAGCCAGCAGACCATTTCGGCTATTGAAAACAGCGAAATTGTAGACGAACAAAGACTAGTTGAAATAGCAAAAGCACTTGAAGTTTCTGTTGAAGCACTTAAGAACTTTTCGGAAGAAGCGGTTTTTAATTATTTTAATACTTTTAATGATACTGTTTCGAATAGTAGTTTTGGACAAGCAGCAAACAATAATTACGATTGTACTTTTAATCCTTTAGATAAAGTAGTTGAACTTTACGAACGTTTGGTGCAAGCTGAAAAAGATAAAGTTGAGTATTTAGAGAAATTATTGAACGGGAAATAATTGTTTTTGAACATATATTAAATAAAAAAGAGATCTTATTAAGATCTCTTTTTCATTTGTGTTCATGAGTGCGACACTTGCCTTAGCAGAAGAAGTCATATATTTAGAATATTCTTAAATTCCAATGCAGATATATCTTGTATTGTGGTAAAAACTATATTCCATTTTCGAATTGTTTTTTCAGACCACTCTTCAATTATTTCTTTTTTAATTTTATTCTCATCAAAAAACTGGTCAGAATTTGCTCTAACAAATATAATAACTGGATTTGTTACTGCAGTTGGGTATGTTTTTATTGATTCAGCAACTCTTGTTAAAGTATCTAGAACATATTTTTTTGTAATTTGTTTAGTTGTATATTTTATTTCTACAATTATGTCTTTAGATAGATTTATACGATTTTTATTATAATTATTATCTATTGAGGTTAATATAACATCGTAATCTCGTCTATTAATTCTATAATTAGTTAAAACATTGTATTTATGTGAGTATTCCTTTTTTAACTTTTCACTTATTAAGTTTTCTAATAAATAATATGATTGAGCGGATGCAATTTTTTCATTTGGAGGGATATTTGGTTGTTCATTTTCAATTTCACTTTCTTTGCTTTTTATAACATCTGCTTGAGATATTTTTTCACCTTTTTTCAGAATATCAAAATCATAATCAGCTTTTCTATTTTCTTTTTTCAATTTTAATATTTCTTCATTTATTTTTTCATCCTCTATGTTTTGTTTCTTTTTCCATTTATATCCACCGCAAGTCAGAAAAACAATTCCAATACTGATTGAGGAGATTGATAAATAAGGAATAACATTAATTAACTTCAAAGCAAAGCTTTGTTTTACATTTATAATTTCTTGAGCAGTTATTGTAAGTACTTTAATTTTTGCTTGTTCAATTTGCAAATCAAAATTTTCTTTTAAATAGAAATAAGGCAATAATAGACCTATAGCAATAAGTAAATAGCCAGTTGAAACGAGGAATTTGTTAAAATCGCCATATTCAATTTTATCTATCATTTTTTTTCATTTTGTAAATAATTTCTGCTAACGTCCTAAAACTAGATTGGGGTTTGGGTCTAAATTAAGCTCAATTTTTGTATTTGCCAAATTCTAACTGATTAAAAACACCTTCCCAAAAAAACCTATTGTTCAAATCCTATGTATTCAGTATTTTATTTATTTTTTCGAAGTATCTTGTTTTTTAATGCATCAGAATTTTTTTGAACTAATTGTTTCTTAAATTCTATGTTTATTTCGTTTATTTCTAAAGAATTTTTTGAACTATTATTTTTTATACTTTCTAATTTGTCTAAAATTTGAATAATATTTTTTGAATCATCAAATGAATTATTTTGCCAAGGATTCCAGATACTAAAAAAACCTAAAATTATTGCTACAAAAATACCAGACCATGCAACAAATAAATTTTGTTTGTGTTTTCTGCTTTCTTTTGAAATGAATTTATTTCTAACTAAATCTATGATTTCTTCGCTTGGAAATATGGGACCTAAAATATTATTAATTAAATCATAATAGCCATTTAGCAAAACGCCTTTTAATATTATTTGATTATTTATATCTTTTATTTCGTCAGGTTGATTTGAAAGTAAAAAATCACCTTGAATATTTAGAGTTACTATATTTCCACTTTGAATAGCTGAATCAAATTCTGAATATATAGTTTCAAAACGGAAAAAAGGTATTGAAGGAATTACAATTGAAATATATCTGTTTTCTTTTAAATATGATAAAAGATTTAATAGTTCAAAGAGCTCAAAAATACTTTTCCTAGATTCATTTGGATCATTATGAATGTTTGGATTAACTAAATATAGAACATCTTTTGTTGCATGATTTATAACTAAAGCTTTTTGATTATTTGTCGTGAAAAAAAAACTTTCGAGAAATTCTTTAGTTTGTGGTAACCTATTAACGTCTATTTCGCTAATCTTTTTTATTATATTTTTTTCTCTGAAGTTAAATTCTCTCATAACGTTTTTTTTTGTATTGACTATAACTTATTTATAACGAAAAAAACTTCAGATATAACCTAAATTCGGGCAGACAATTGAAGTTTTACTTTGTTTTTCTTGCCTTTCAAATGTATCTTTTTTTTTGCTATATTTTTAAATTATATAGAATTTGTCTTATTTTTTTTAGAAAAAAAATTAATAAAACTTGGTAAAACGGGATTGCCTCTAAATGCAAAACGACTGAAATAATTCTTCAGTCGTTTTTGTTTACGATGATATAAAATTTGTTAACCCAAAAACGCCTTCAATTCCTCATAACTAGAAATCTTCACACTAACTTTCTCCTCATTCATAACACTTTCAATTTGTTCCGGAATAGGAAGCGTAATTCCCAAAGCAGGTTCAACAACATCCAGGAATTTAATAGGATGCGCTGTTTCTAAGAAAACACCAATTGCATTGTCATGTTTTTCGAGTTCTTTTTTCAAACCTAAATAACCAACAGCGCCGTGTGGTTCTGCGATATAACCGTTTTTGCTATAAATATTTTTTAGAGCTTCAAGTGTTTGTTCGTCGGTATAACTATAAGAAGAGAAATCTTTTTCGAACGCTTTTAAATCATTATTGTACAATTCCTGAATTCTAATAAAGTTACTTGGATTCCCAACATCCATTGCGTTTGAGATTGTCGCTTTAGAAGGTTTTGGGTCGTATTTTCCGTTTTCTAAGAATCTTGGTACTGTATCGTTTACGTTTGTAGAAGCAACAAAATGTTCAATTGGCAAACCTAATTTTTTTGCCATAATTCCGGCGCAGATATTCCCGAAGTTTCCACTTGGGCAAGAGAAAATCAATGGTTTGTTTTGGCTTTTCAATGCTTTATAAGCAAAGAAGAAATAGAACATTTGCGGCAGCCAACGCGCAATATTAATAGAATTTGCCGATGTCAGGTTTTTATGTGCTAAAGTTTCATCTAAAAACGCTTTTTTCACCATATCCTGGCAATCATCAAAAACACCATCTACTTCAAGCGCTTTAATGTTTTTTCCTAAAGTCGTCAATTGTTTTTCCTGAATGTCGCTCACTTTTCCTGACGGATATAAAATCACCACATCAACGCCGTCAACGCCAAGAAATCCGCTGGCAACAGCGCCGCCAGTATCTCCCGAAGTGGCTACTAAAACTGTGTTTTTACTGTCTTTTTTATCTTTATTAAAATACGCCAGACAACGCGACATAAATCGCGCTCCAACATCTTTAAAAGCCATTGTTGGACCATGAAATAATTCTAACGAATAAATGCCATCTTCCACTTCCACAACCGGAAAATCAAAAACCAAAGTCTCGGCAATAATTTCTCTTAAATGATCTTCAGGAATATCATCGCCTACAAATTGCTGAATCACATCAAAAGCAATATTATGATGCGTCAGATTTTCGATTACATTAAAAAACGCAGGATTTAATGGCGTAATGTTTTGAGGAAAATACAATCCTTTGTCACTCGCTAATCCTTGAATTACAGCTTCTTTAAAAGAAACTTCCGGGGCATTATGGTTTAAACTATAGTATTTCATTTCTAAATTTTAGATTTTAGACTTTAGATTTTAGATTTTGGATTTTAGAAAAAAGAGAATAGAGTATAGAAAATAGAGTTTTCTTTAGATCAAATTCTAATTTTTTATCCCGAAACTTCGGGACCAAATTCCAATATTGTTATTCGGCTTTTTTGTCATTTCGACGGAGGAGAAATCGCATCCGGAGAGCAACGTGCTGTGTGTGAGCTACTAGTGTGATTTCTCCTTCGTCGAAATGACAAACTGTGTGTTATACTTTGTGTCTATACTTTGTGTCTATACTTTGTGTCTATACTTTGCGGGACTTCGACTCCGCTCAGTCTGACAGTCGTGGCGAATGAATTCTTGTAATTAATTTTTGTTTATTATTCCACAAACCAATTTGTGTAAATTAGTGAAATTAGTGTTATATAATCCTTACGCCATCCGGATTAATTTTCGAAACGTGAATTTCATACGGTAAATTCATTTTTTCGTAAACATCACTCATGGCTTTGGCGATTTGGTCGGCGGTGTTTTTTCCTCTGCTTAAAGCAAAAATCGACGGACCGGAACCTGAGATTCCGGAACCTAAAGCGCCGTTTTCAAGAGCCGTTTGTTTGATTAAATCAAAACCCGGAATTAAAACGCTTCTTAAAGGTTCTACGATTTCGTCATGAAGCGAACGTCCAATTAAATCGTAATCTTTTGTGTATAAACCAGCGATTAAACCGCCTACATTTCCCCATTGCATAATGGCACTTTTCAGGGAAACGGTTTGTTTTAATACCGAACGCGCGTCAGATGTTTTCAACTCAATTTGAGGATGAACCACCGTCGCGAACAATTCTTCCGGACTATCAATTCTGATGATATCAAGCGGAGCGTAACTTCTTACCAACGTAAAACCACCCAAAAGGGCAGGAGCGACGTTATCTGCATGTGCATTTCCGCTCGCTAATTTCTCGCCCTGCATCGCAAATTGAACCAAATCTTTACGTGAATATGGTTTTCCTAACAATTCATTAATTCCGAAAACCGCTCCGGCAGAACTTGCAGCACTGCTTCCAATTCCGCTTCCGGCTTTGATGTGTTTGTAGATTTCGATTTCGAATCCAAAAGTTATCGCTTCAAAATCTCTTTCGTAAGCTTCAAGCATGGCTACAGCCGCAACTCCGGAAACATTTTTCTCGGTTTCTAAAGGCAAATCAGCACCCACAATTTTAGTAATGCGAATTCCTTTTTGATCGACTTTTCGAACAATCATTTCATCACCCGCATTGTCTAAGCAAAGTCCAAGTACGTCAAATCCGCACGATAGATTCGCAATAGTTGCCGGGCAAAATAGTTTTATTTCTTTCATTTCTGTTTGGTTTTGCCACGAAGGCACAAAGTCACAAAGTTTTTATTTTTAAGTTTCTAAGAGACTACGCTGCTAAGAATTAAAAAAAAACTTAGAAACTTAGCGTCTTAGTGCCTTAGCGGCTAATACTAATTATTTCCTATTCTAATAACGTCTGCAAAAATTCCTGAAGCGGTAACGGCTGCCCCGGCACCGGCGCCTTTGATCAATAACGGCTGGTCTACGTAACGATCTGTGTAGAATAAAACGATATTGTCTTTTCCTTCCAGATTATAAAACGGATGCTCTTTCGGGATGAATTGCAGACCAACACTTGCTCTTCCATCTTCGAATTTTGCTACATATTTTAATCTTGAATCTTTGCTTAAAGCTTCTTTGTAAATGCTTTCGAAATGTGGCGCATGTTTGATTAACGAAGCAAAAAAGTCTTCGTTGTTTGTTGTTGCTAAACATTCAGCAGGTAGGAAAGATTCGTTTGCGATGGCGTCAATATCCATTTCGTAACCGCTTTCGCGAATTAAAATCAGGATTTTACGCGCCACATCAATGCCGCTTAAGTCAATTTTTGGATCCGGTTCTGTAAATCCCTGAACTCCGGCTTCTTTTACAACATCGTGAAAAGAATTATTCTCATCAAAATTATTGAAAATGAAGTTTAAACTTCCGGATAAAACCGCCTGAATCTTATGCACTTTATCGCCCGAAGCAATTAGGTTTTTTACGGTATCTATAATTGGTAATCCCGCACCAACATTCGTTTCAAATAAAAACGGAGCGTTGTATTGGCGTGATAAACTTTTTAGTTTTTTATAATTATCATAAGCAGATGAACAGGCAATTTTATTGCATGTTACAACCGCAATACTTTGTTTCAGGAACTGCTCGTAAGTTTCAGAAACAGTTGCATTTGCGGTAATATCAACGAAAATACTGTTACGTAAATTCAGTTCTTTGGCACGTTCGATAAAAGCTTCTTTATTAGCCGGTTCGCCTTTATCTAAATCCGATTGCCATTCTTTTAAAGAAATTCCGTCTTCATCAAAAAGCATTTTTCTGGAGTTTGATAAAGCGATTACGCGAACATTGATCTTTAAATTATCTTTTAAAAATTTCTTCTGATTGTGAATTTGCTCGATGAATTTTTCACCCACATTTCCAACGCCCATAACAAATAAATTCAGCTGTTTGGTGTTTTCTTCAAAGAAGTTTTCGTGCAAAGTATTCAACGCTTTTTTAACGTCTCTTTCGTTGATTACGGTCGAAATATTACGTTCAGAAGCACCTTGAGCAATGGCTCGGATATTAACGTTGTTTTTACCTAAAGTACTGAACATTCTTCCGCTTAAACCCTGGTGATTTTTCATGTTTTCACCCACCAAAGCAATAATGCAAAGGTCTTTTTCGACAAGACAAGGATCGATTTTGTTTTGAAGAATTTCCACTTCAAAAGCTCTGTTGATCGCAGCTTCGGCATTATCGGCATCCGAATTTAAAATTCCGATACAAATCGAGTGCTCAGAAGAAGCCTGAGTAATGAAAATTACGTTGATTTTTTCCTGAGATAATACTTCAAACAAGCGTCTTGATGAACCTGCAACTCCAATCATTCCGGGACCTTCAAGTGTAAGTAAAGAAATATGATCGATATGGCTAATTCCTTTTACAACTGTATCTTTTGAGGAAACGTGATCAGAAATCAAAGTCCCTTCGGCTTCAGGCTCAAAAGTATTTTTAATTAAAATGGGAATATTTTTTCTTAAAACCGGCTGAATCGTTGGCGGATACAACACTTTTGCACCAAAATGCGATAATTCCATCGCTTCCTGATAGGATATTGCCGCAATTGGCTGTGCTTGTTTTACGATTTTTGGGTTGGCAGTAAACATTCCGTTTACGTCTGTCCAGATTTCAAGTTGTTCAGCGTCAAGAGCTCCGGCGATAATGGCCGCAGTATAATCAGAACCTCCACGACCTAAAGTAGTTGTAATTCCGTCAAGAGTTAAAGCAATAAAACCCGGTAAAATATTGATTTGAAATTCGTTTTGTTCGAAATATTCCTGAATCAACTGGTTTGAAATTTCGAAGTTTACGGTAGCTTTTCCAAAATCAGCATTTGTTTTGATGATTTCGCGGCTGTCTTTGTAAACCACATTTTTATTGATTTGCTGATAAGCCTGAGCGATGATATAAGAAGATAATAATTCTCCAAAACTTAAAATAGTATCTGCTGTTCTTGGAGATAATTCGCCTAATAAAAAGCAACCATCCAATAAAGTTTCTAAGTGATTGATGATTCTTTTTACGTGGCTTAACAAACTGCTTTGTTCGCTTACGGGAATTAAATCTTTTAAAGTGTCAAGGTGTTTTTTCTCGATTTCAGCAACTATTTCCCTGAAACTTTCGTCGTTTGCAGCGGCTTTTGCAGCAGCCAATTGCAGTAAATCAGTGACTTTGCTTAAAGCAGAAACGACAACTACTAATTGATCCTGTTTAGATTTTTGATTTATTATTTCGAGAACGAGTTTTATATTTTGTGCATTGGCAACCGAAGTTCCGCCAAATTTTAATACTTTCATTTTTGATGTTTTTAATATGGTGCAGCGATTTTGAGTAACAAAGGTTCAAAGTTTATCAACTGAACTGAAACTGAAAACTGCGGCTATTTTTTTCTTTTTTGTAAATGTTTTCATGTATCCAATGCCTTTCTTCTTTTTAGAAAAAAGTATAGATAACCAGGATTATATGTAGAAATGTATACCCCTAAGGGGTAGTAGTTGTTGTAGTAGAAATTGTTGTAGCAGCAATTACAACTCCAGTTTGGGTTGTCATTGTAGATTGATATTTAATGCTGTTACTTTTCATTTTGATTTTTCAAAAGTACAGCTTTTTATAAAAGTTAAAAACCTTTATTTCCTTTTTACGAATATTTTAATTTTCCAAAAGGATAAAATTTAATATTGAGCATTTGCTAAATTTAAATCTGCAAAGTTGTCTTATTCGTATTATTAACTTTCTTTTTTAAAGATGTTAGCGATGATAGAACTGATTTTATTGAGAGTTTAATAAAACAAAAACAGCAAATTTAGTCTATATGTTAAGTAGGGAAGAATTTTTGAGAATTTTTTATTGCAAGGGCAAAGTGAAGAAACAGACGATTTTAATGCAAATTTCGATTGTGAAATAGGCAAAAGTTAATAATCTCAAATTCTTTAAATTTTAATTATTATGAACAAATGTTGCTTTTTAATATTGATTTGCTGAATTTTGATGCCTTAAAATAAATATTACAATGAGAGAAGTCCATTATATAAGTACTGAAACGTTAACTTTAGAAGATTTACAAGAAATAATTGTAAACCAAAAAACGCTTGAATTATCTGAAGAAGCAAAAGTAAACGTTCAGAAATGCCGTGATTATTTAGATAAAAAAATGGCTACGCATTCAGAGCCTATTTACGGTATTAATACTGGTTTTGGGTCCCTTTATAGTGTGAAAATCTCGAATGAAAATTTATCAAAACTTCAGGAAAACTTAGTAAAATCGCACGCTTGCGGAACCGGAGAAGAAGTTCCTGCCGAAATTGTAAAAATGATGCTGTTGCTTAAAATTCAGTCTTTAAGTTACGGACATTCAGGAATTCAATTGCAGACTCTGAATCGTTTGGTTGATTTTTACAACAATGATGTTTTACCTATAATATATACACAGGGTTCACTTGGTGCATCGGGAGATTTAGCTCCTTTGGCACATTTATCTTTGCCTTTATTAGGAGAAGGTGAAGTTTTGTTTGAAGGAAAAAAAGTGGCTTCAGCCGAAGTTTTAAAACATTTTAACTGGGAACCAATCGTTTTACAGTCAAAAGAAGGTTTGGCTTTGTTGAACGGAACTCAGTTTATGAGTGCTTACGGAGCTCATATTTTAATAAAAGCCTACAAATATTCGTATTTGGCAGATTTAATCGGAACCATTTCTTTGGAAGGTTTTGATGGAAGAATTGAACCTTTTAACGAATTGATTCATTTTATTCGTCCACATAAAGGACAAATTATTACCGCGCAGCGTGTTAATGAATTTTTAGAAGGAAGCGAAATTATTGCTCAGGAGAAAAAACACGTTCAGGATCCGTATTCTTTCCGTTGTATGCCTCAGGTTCACGGAGCTTCAAAAGATGCGATTGATTATGTTCGAAAAGTATTCAAGACAGAAATTAATTCCGTTACAGATAATCCAAATATATTTATTGAATCAGATCAAATTATATCAGGAGGAAATTTTCACGGTCAGCCATTGGCTTTAGCTTTAGATTTTATGGCCATTGCTTTGGCGGAATTGGGAAGCATTTCTGAAAGAAGAACGTATCAGTTAATTTCGGGATTGCGTAATCTTCCGGCATTTTTGGTAGATAATCCGGGATTAAATTCAGGATTTATGATTCCGCAATATACCGCAGCAAGTATTGCGAGCCAAAACAAACAATTGGCTACACCTTCAAGCGTAGATAGTATTGTATCGAGCAACGGACAGGAAGATCACGTGAGTATGGGCGCAAACGGCGCTACAAAAGCGTTGCGTGTTATGGATAATTTAGAGCGAATTTTGGCGATCGAATTAATGAACGCTTCACAGGCAATTGCGTACAGAGAGCCTTTAAAATCAAGTGATTTCATCGAAATGTTTTTGAGCAGTTACAGAGAAGTTGTGCCTTTGGTAAAAGAAGACAGGATTCTGCATTATGACATTGAAAAAACGGTTTCATTTTTGGATAGTTTCCAAATTGAAAACGATTTGTTAACAATGGCTTAACATTACCGAATAATATTGAAGTAATTTTGCACTATCAAAAATATAAAAATGTCAATAAACAGTATTTTCCAATTTTTAGTGCCGAAAGACAAGAAATTCTTTCCACTTTTTGAAGAGGCTTCAAGCAATTTAATTGAATTAGCTTCTAATTTACACGAAGCTGTAAATCTTCCATTGAAAGAAAGAGAAGTTCTTTTTCAGAAAATTGACGAATTAGAGCAAAGAGGAGAAGACATTACGCGTCAGACAAATCTTGAATTGAGCAGAAACTTTATCACTCCATTTGATAGAGAGGATATTCACACACTTATTACTTCTATTGATAACGTTGCCGATTATTTGCATGGTGCAGCAAGCAGAATGCGTTTATACCAGGTTGATAAGATTACAAAATCAATCAGAAAAATGACAGAAATCAACCTTGAAGCGTGTCAAAACATTGACAGCGCCGTAAAAGAGTTGAGCAATCTGAAAAACATGAATATTATTAAGGATGCTTGTGCCAGAATTAATAAATTAGAAAACAAGTCAGATAACGTTTATAACAAAGCAGTTTTTGAAATTTTTGAAAACGAAACAGACGCTAAAAATATTATTAAATATAAAGAAGTGTTATCTGTTTTAGAATCAGCGACAGACAAATGTAAGAGTGTTGCCAACATACTGGAATCTATTTCTGTAAAACATTCTTAAATTCAATTTATTTCATTCTGAAGTTATAATTTATGACGCTACTTATAATTATTATAGTATTAGCTTTAATTTTTGATTACATCAATGGTTTTCATGATGCGGCAAATGCTATAGCAACCGTTGTTGCTACAAAGGTACTAACGCCTTTTCAGGCCGTTCTTTGGGCAGCATTTTTTAACTTTTTAGCTTATTGGGTTTTCGGATTTGGTGTTGCAGATACTGTTGCAAAAACAGCGCACACTATGGAAATCAACCTTGTCGTAATTCTTGCCGGTGTTATTGCAGCAATTTGTTGGAATCTATTGACCTGGTGGTTAGGAATTCCTTCAAGTTCTTCACACACTTTAATTGGTGGTTTTGCCGGAGCAGCAGTTGCCCACGCTATAGCTGTACATGGTTTTTCTGGTTATGTTGGTGAAGATGGAGCGACACATTATTGGTACGAAATCGTAAGTTGGTACAAGGCCGGAAAAGATGGTGGAATGCCTTCAGGAGTTCTTATTATTATTGCGTTTATTGTTTTAGCGCCATTATTAGGAGCATTTGCTTCTTATTTAATATCGATTTGGTTATTGAATGCTTCTCGTAAAAGTATTTTTCCTAAAATATTCACTGTTGCTTTAATGATTGCTACCGTTTGGGTTGTTAGCAGTTTAATGGTACCTTATTCAGAAATTGAGAAACCACGTTTTGATTCTCATTTTTGGAGTGTTGCCTTTGATCCGCATAATATTAAATGGTTTTTAGTTGCTTTTATTATCTTAACAGTAAGTGCATTTTGTTTGATATTTAGCAGTTTAAATCTACATCAGGCTGATGCTGCTTTGAAAAAAATGCAATTGTTATCTTCTGCGGCTTTTAGTTTAGGACACGGAGGAAACGATTCTCAAAAAGTAATGGGTATTATTGCTGCAGCTGTAGCGGTTTATATTCATACAAATCCCGGAGTTCACATGGATTCCTGGTTAGATGTTGTTTTGCCAAATGATGATACAGGAGTAAAAGGTGTAATGCCGGGCTGGATTCCATTAGCGTGTTATTCTGCGATTGCAGCAGGAACTTTAAGTGGTGGTTGGAAAATTGTGAAAACAATGGGTTCTAAAATCACAAAAGTTACTTCGTTTGAAGGAGTTGCTGCCGAAACTGCTGGTGCATTAACGCTTTATTTTACAGAGCATTTGAAAATTCCGGTAAGTACAACGCATACTATTACAGGTTCTATCATCGGGGTTGGATTAACAAAACGTGTATCTGCCGTTCGTTGGGGTGTAACTGTAAGTTTGATCTGGGCGTGGATATTAACGATTCCTATTTCGGCTATTTTAGCAGGATTCGTTTACTTTATTCTGAGCGTATTTATCTCTTAAATAAATTAATTTCTAATATTTTAAATTCCAAATTCCAAGTGAAATGTGAAAACATCAACTTTGGAATTTGGAATTTTTTATTTGGAATTTATCAGAATATTGGCATTTTAAAAGCATCATTAAAATAAGCACTAAGCACACATTGTAAAACATTGTTATTATCGTAATCTTTTCCGTTAGAGCAAAATGCAATGGCTAGTTTTTCTTTTGGCAAATAAGCCAACACCGACTTAAATTTGTCAACTCCGCCGGTATGACCGTAGATTTTTTTATCCTGATACGGAAATTCAAACATTCCCATACCAAATTTGTCTTTGGTAGTTTTCATTAAATTTAAATGCTCTTCTGAAATTATTTTACCGGCAAAAAGACTTTTAATAAAAAAGTTCAAATCGGTAGGAGTAGAAACAATTCCTCCGGCTCCTAATGGAATAGACATGTCGGTTTCGGTGCTTTTTACCCATTCTCCGGAAAAGCTATACGAATAACATTCTTTATTGGCGCTATTTATTTTTCCTCCGTAATAAGTGCTTTTTAACTTTAACGGTTTGACTATCTTTTGATTTAATATTTCAGCGTACGGTTTTTGGTAAATGTCTTCCAGTATAAAAGTCAGTAAAACATAGTTAGAATTACTGTATTCCCCTTTTGTGTCAGGCTCAAAAGCAATTTCTCCGGCAGCAATTCTTTCTGTCATTTTAGCTCTCGATTGATATTGGGTATTCCAGTCGAAGTAACTGTCGTCGTTTGTAAAATCATATATGCCGCTCCTGTGATTCAATAAATTGGAAACAGTAATCTTATTAGCGTTTTTTATTGCTGGAAAATAGTGGTCAATGGTTTGGTTTAAATTGATTTTGTTCTCTTCAACAGCTTTTAAAACCAATGAAGCGGTAAATATTTTTGAAATGGAACCAATTCTGTATCGGGTATTTATGTCTGATTTTTTTGAAGCCGCAACATCATCATAACCAATAGATTTTGAGTAAATAAGTTTTCCGTTTTCTGAAATGACTATACTTCCCATGTATTTGTTGTTTTTCTCTAAAAGCTGAAACAAACTGTCTAATCTTTTTGTATTTAAATTTTGCGAAAATCCGCTTGTAATAATAAAGGCAAATAAAATCGGGAATAATTTCTTCATTTGGTTGGTTGATGGTTGATTGTAGTTGGAATTTGGAATTTAAATATTGGAATTTTCAATAGATTTATTTTCTAAAATTCTTATGATTGTGTTTTCGTTTGAAGTGAGTTTCTTTCAGATTGGTTTTATCTTTTGAAATAACACTGATAGTACCGTCAATTTCGAGCATACAAAGCTTTACATCGGTTAAATGTTCTAAACCATGTTCACGTGCCGCTTCTTTCAATTCATCGTGTGAAATGTCTAATTTGCTTAAAGCATGAAAATCAAGTTTACCGTCGTGAATTAAGATTTCAGGTTTGTCTAAAAGTAAATTGTTTAGTGCTTTGTATTTATGCGTCAGTTTTTTGATAACATAATTAATGATAAATAAAGCCAAAGCAGCAATCAAACCTCCCCACAGACTGGTATCAGGACCAACCATTGCATTTTGAACGGAATTACTAATCAGTAAGATCAGAATAATATCGGCGGTATTTAATTGTGAAAGTTCTTTTTTGCCAAAAATTCTGAGAGCAATTGTCATAAAAAAATACACGGCAACACTTCTCAAAATAATATCTAAATACGGTGGTAACATCATTTTTTAGGTTTAGGGTTTAAAAAAAGCTTTGTCAAAGTTTAAAACTTTGACAAAGCTGCTAAATTAATTATGTGTTATGAAGTTTAAATGAACTTATAATACCAATTTAAAATTCTTCTCGATTGCTCTGATCATTTCTCCGGCAATATCTTTGTTTGTAGCGCCTTCAATCCCTTCAAGACCTGGAGAAGAGTTTACTTCTAGCAATAAAGGTCCTTTTGAAGAACGAATAATATCAACGCCGGCAACTTTTAAGTCCATAGCTTTTGCTGCTTTTATAGCAATCTTTTTTTCTTCGGGAGTCACTTTTATTACAGAAGCCGTTCCGCCAAGGTGAATGTTTGCCCTGAATTCTCCCGGCATGGCTTCGCGCTGAATGGCTGCAACTACTTTTCCGTCGATTACAAAACAGCGAATGTCTTTTCCGTTGGCTTCCTTGATGAATTCCTGAACAAGAATGTTGGCATTTAAGCTTTTAAAAGCATTGATCACACTTTCTGCGGCTTTTTTAGTTTCTGCCAAAACAACACCTTTTCCTTGCGTTCCTTCCAATAATTTTACAATTAAAGGCGAACCTCCAACCATTTTAATTAAGTTGTCTGTATCTAAAGGAGAATTGGCAAAACCAGTTGTCGGGATATCGATTCCGCTATTTAAAAGCAATTGCAGCGAATATAATTTATCACGCGATTGTGTTATGGCTGTAGCCGAATTTAAAACGAAAACCTTCAAAGCCTCAAACTGACGCGTTAAAGCACATCCGTAAAAAGTAATACTTGGTCGGATTCTCGGAATAATGGCATCAAATTGATTTAATATTTTTCCACCGCGATAATGAATTTCGGGAGTTTTGGCATCCAGTTTCATGTAACATTCCTTGATATTCAAAAAATGCATTTCATGACCGCGCATTTCGCCGGCTTCCATGATTCTTTTATTGCTGTACAATTCAGGATTACTGGCCAAAAGTCCAATTCTTAAACCAGAAGTCGCCTTTTCAGAGTTTTGATATAATTCTTTTAATGCTTCGGTTGTTGGCTGTCCTAACATGTATTTTTCTTCGGGATCAACAAGTACACGTCCGCTCATGGCTTCACGGCCCAAAAGCATTCTGAAACCCATTGAGTCACGATTCGTCAGCGTCATTTCGATTGGCCATTTTGTATCGCCAATTTTAAGACTGGTCTGAATAACGTAGCGATGTTCTCTAAACCCGCTTGAACTTTTCACGATTCTTTTATCAACCAGTGGCGCTTCGCAATGAATAATGGTTTTGATATTATTCTGAATTGGGTTAATGTCGAATTTTACCCAATTCGCATCATTTTTTATAAAAGGAGCTATATTTATGGCATGCATTGCCGATGTTTTTGCGCCGGAATCGACACGAGCCTTGATTGTAGGGATTCCTAGTTCTGGAAATGAACACCATTCTTCGCTACCTAAAATGACTTTGTTTTGAAGCATACGTTATTAGTTATTATAAATTTTAATATTCAAAAGTAGCTATTTGCTTTTAATAAAGATACGATTTTACCCAAAGAAAAAACCCGTTATGTTATAAAAACGTAACGGGTTTGTTATTTTTGTTATAGAATTTAACGAATTACAGATTCGTAGGCTCTTCTGCTTTATGTACTTCTACAGAAAGTTCCTGAGAATCCTCTTTTAAATCCATCAGAATTTCATCTCCTGAGTGTATTTTCGAAGTGATAATCTCTTCGGCTAACAAATCTTCAACATATTTCTGGATCGCTCTTTTTAGAGGTCTGGCACCAAATTGTCTGTCAAAACCTTTTTCAGCGATAAACGCTTTGGCTTTATCAGTAAGACTCAATTTATAACCTAATTCAGCAATACGAGTGTATAGTTTTTTAAGCTCGATTTCGATAATCAAATCAATATCATGTTTCTCTAATGCGTTGAATACGATTACGTCATCAATTCTGTTTAAGAATTCAGGAGCAAAGGTTTTTTTCAATGCATTTTCGATAATGCTTTTTGAGTTTTCATCGGCCTGAGCTACTTTCGCAGCAGTTCCAAATCCTACACCTTGTCCAAAATCTTTTAACTGACGTGCTCCAACATTTGATGTCATAATAATGATCGTGTTTTTAAAGTCGATTTTGCGACCTAAACTATCTGTCAAATATCCATCATCCAAAACCTGAAGCATCATATTAAACACATCCGGATGCGCTTTTTCGATCTCATCTAAAAGAACAACACAATATGGTTTTCTACGAACTTTTTCAGTCAATTGTCCACCTTCTTCGTAACCCACGTATCCCGGAGGCGCTCCAACTAAACGAGAGATAGCAAATTTCTCCATGTATTCGCTCATGTCGATACGTACTAATGCATCTTCAGAATCGAATAATTCTTTTGCTAATACTTTCGCTAATTGTGTTTTACCAACCCCAGTCTGACCTAAGAAAATAAACGAACCAATTGGTTTGTTCGGATCTTTTAGTCCGGCTCTGTTACGTTGAATAGAACGTGCAATTTTAAGAACAGCATCGTTTTGACCAATCACTTTGTTCTGAATCAATTCAGGTAATTTGGCTAATTTGTTGCTTTCTGTTTGTGCAATTCTGTTTACAGGAATTCCGGTCATCATCGAAACAACATCGGCTACATTATCTTCTGTAACTTCAATTCTGTTGTTTTTAGAATCTTCTTCCCATTGCTCTTGCGCAACAGCTAAATCTTTTTCAATACGTTTTTCATCATCACGAAGTTTGGCAGCTTCTTCATATTTTTGTTTTTTCACTACCATGTTTTTGTTTTCACGCACTTCTTCTAACTGACGTTCTAAATCCAGAATTTGTTTTGGAACATCAATATTAGTAATGTGTACACGAGAACCTGCTTCGTCAAGAGCATCAATAGCTTTGTCCGGTAAAAAACGCTCAGACATATATCTGTTTGTTAATTTAACACAAGCTTCAATAGCTTCCTGCGTATAAGTTACGTTGTGGTGATCTTCGTATTTGTCTTTTACATTGTTCAAAATGGCAATCGTTTCCTCAACAGAAGTTGGTTCAACAATTACTTTTTGAAAACGTCTTTCAAGAGCTCCGTCTTTTTCAATATATTGTCTGTACTCATCAAGCGTTGTAGCACCAATACATTGAATTTCGCCTCTTGCTAATGCAGGTTTGAACATATTTGAAGCATCAAGAGAACCTGTTGCTCCGCCAGCACCTACAATAGTATGAATTTCGTCAATGAAAAGAATGATATCGTCATTTTTTTCAAGTTCGTTCATCACGGCTTTCATTCTTTCTTCAAACTGACCGCGGTATTTTGTTCCGGCAACTAAACTTGCCAGATCAAGAGTTACCACACGTTTGTTGAAAAGAATACGTGATACTTTTTTCTGAATGATGCGTAAAGCTAATCCTTCGGCAATAGCAGATTTACCAACTCCTGGTTCACCAATAAGAAGTGGGTTGTTCTTTTTTCTACGGCTTAAAATTTGCGATACACGCTCTATTTCTTTTTCGCGTCCTACAACCGGATCTAGTTTTCCTTCTTCGGCCATTTCTGTTAAATCTCTCCCAAAATTATCTAAAACCGGAGTCTTTGATTTTTTGTTTGACTTATTGGCTGGATTGTTAAAACTACTTTCCTTCAGACTGTCATCTTGTCCTGAATCATCATTGTATGATTCGTTTCTTGGCAAGTTTTCTAAGAATTCTTCTTCGTTTGGAGTCATATTTAAATATTGTTCTTTAGCTATGTCATAATCTATTTTTAGCTTATTCAACAGCTTGGTTGTTGGATCGTTTTCGTTTCGTAAGATACATAAAAGCAGGTGTGCCGTGCTAATTGATGAGCTCTGAAATACTTTTGCTTCAAGAAAAGTCGTCTTCAGTGCCCTTTCCGCTTGACGGGTAAGATGAAGATTTTTCTTTTCAGCATTTACTTCAACGCTTTGATTGGCGGGACTCAGTATTTCTACCTTTCTGCGCAAATGATCTAAATCGACTGCAAGGTTATTAAGTATATGAATGGCTTTACCGTTTCCATCCCTCAAAATGCCTAGCATTAGATGTTCAGTACCTATAAAGTCGTGGCCCAAACGTAAGGCTTCCTCTTTACTGTAGGTAATAACATCTTTTACTCTTGGTGAAAAATTATCATCCATAATATATAATTGTATTGTAAATTTAGTGAATTAGTCTTTGAAAAACAAAAACCGTACCCTTCCAAAACTCCTGTCAGCTAATAGACAAAAAAAATAACAATAAAAGCGTTAAAAAACGCTTAATTTATTAACTAAAAAGTAAAATAAAGTTGTTAATAAATCATTGAAATAAGTGTAAGTAAATAGCTGAAAAAATTTCAAAAAACCGTATCTTGGCACGCTTTGAAACTAATATAATTATTTAAACATAACAACTTATGTCTGAAGGAGGAGAAAAGTTAATTCCTATTAACATAGAAGATGAAATGAAATCAGCTTACATCGATTATTCGATGTCAGTAATCGTATCGAGAGCACTTCCAGATGTTAGAGACGGCTTGAAACCAGTGCATCGAAGAGTTCTTTACGGAATGTATGACTTAGGAGTAACATCAAGATCTGCCCACAAAAAATCTGCGAGAATCGTAGGGGAGGTTTTGGGTAAGTATCACCCACACGGAGATACATCTGTGTATGATGCCATGGTTCGTATGGCTCAGGAATGGAGTATGCGATATTTATTAGTGGATGGTCAGGGTAACTTTGGTTCTGTTGATGGTGACAGTCCGGCAGCAATGCGTTATACTGAGGCCAGAATGCGCAAAATCTCGGAAGATATTATGGCAGATATCGAAAAAGAAACAGTTGATTTTCAACTAAACTTTGACGATACTTTATATGAGCCAAAAGTAATGCCAACAAGAGTTCCTACTTTATTAGTAAACGGAGCAACAGGTATTGCGGTTGGTATGGCAACCAATATGCCGCCACACAATTTAACAGAGGTTATCAATGGTACATTAGCGTATCTTGATAATAACGATATTGAAGTAGACGAATTAATGACACATATTAAAGCGCCTGATTTTCCAACAGGTGGTGTAATATACGGTTATGAAGGCGTTCGTGAAGCATTTAAAACCGGTAGAGGACGTATTGTAATGCGTGCCAAAGTTGGTTTTGAAGAAGTTGACGGAAGAGAATGTATCATTGTTACTGAAATTCCATATCAGGTTAACAAAGCCGAAATGATCAAACGTACGGCTGATTTGGTTAACGATAAAAAAATTGAAGGTATTGCGAATATTCGTGACGAATCTGACAGAAACGGTATGCGTATCGTTTATATCCTGAAACGTGATGCTACGCCAAACGTAGTTTTGAATACCTTATATAAGTTCACATCCTTACAATCCTCTTTTAGTGTAAATAATATTGCACTGGTAAAAGGACGTCCTCAAATGCTGAATCTAAAAGATATGATTCACTATTTTATTGAGCACCGTCATGATGTTGTAGTGAGAAGAACGCAGTTTGAATTGCGTAAAGCTGAAGAAAGAGCGCATATATTAGAAGGATTAATTATTGCTTCTGATAATATTGACGAAGTAATTGCGATCATCAGAGGTTCTAAAAATACAGAAGAAGCGCGTGAAAAATTAATCGAAAGATTCAGTTTATCAGATATTCAGGCCCGTGCTATTGTTGAGATGCGTTTGCGTCAGTTGACAGGTCTGGAGCAGGATAAATTAAGAGCTGAGTTTGAAGAATTAATGAAATTAATCGAGCACTTAAAAGCATTATTAGCTGATGTTGATTTAAGAACGAAATTAATTAAAGAAGAACTGGAAGAAATTCGTGAGAAATACGGAGATGCCCGTCGTTCTCAAATTGAATATTCAGGAGGAGATGTAAGTATCGAGGATTTAATTGCCGATGAAAATGTAGTAATTACAATTTCGCATGCAGGTTATATCAAACGTACCAACCTGACAGAATACAAAACTCAAAATAGAGGAGGAGTTGGACAAAAAAGCGCCGGAACAAGAGATCAGGATTTCCTTGAGCATATGTTCGTTGCAACCAACCACCAATACATGATGTTCTTTACGCAAAAAGGAAAATGTTTCTGGATGCGTGTTTACGAAATTCCGGAAGGAAGCAAAACTGCAAAAGGTAGAGCAATTCAGAACTTGGTAAACATTGAAAGCGATGATAAAGTAAAAGCTTTCATTTGTACACAAGACTTAAAAGACAAAGATTATATCAACAGCCATAACCTTGTAATGGTAACGAAACAAGGTCAGGTTAAGAAGACATCTCTTGAGAAATATTCTAAACCAAGGGTAAATGGTGTTGCCGCTATTACTATTAAGGAAGGTGATGAATTATTAGAAGCTAAATTAACCAACGGAGAAAGCCAAATTATCCTTGCTGTGAAGTCTGGTAAATTGGTTCGTTTTGAGGAAACTAAAACACGTCCGATGGGAAGAACAGCTTCCGGAGTTCGTGGAATTACCTTAAAAGATGATACCGATGAAGTAATTGGTATGGTTACTGTAGATAAAAATGATATTAACGATTCGCAAATTTTAGTTGTTACTGAAAATGGATACGGAAAACGTACCAAATTAGTTGACGAAGATGGTGAAGATGTTTACAGAATCACAAACCGTGGAGGTAAAGGTGTGAAAACGCTTAACATCACAGAAAAAACAGGAAAACTAATTTCGATCAACGCCGTAACGGATGCTGATGATTTAATGATTATCAATAAATCAGGATTAACAATTAGAATGGCTATTGAAGATTTACGTGTTATGGGTCGTGCAACGCAAGGTGTTCGATTAATTAACCTTAAAGGTAAAGATTCTATCGCGGCTGTAACAAAAGTTATGAAAGATGATGTTGCAGAAGTTGTTGTAGATGAAGATGGTAATGTTATTGAATCTGCAATCGAAAGAGTAAAACCGGATTTAGAAGTTCTGGAAGATGATGGTACTGTTGAAGACGACGACGATGATGATTCTGACGAAGTGATTGAAGACGAAGACGATTCTGAAGAAGAATCAGAAGACTAAAAATATATAACCACGAAATTAAAATTAAAACACAAATTGAATATTATGAAAAGTAAATATGTAATACTTGCATCAGCATTATTGATTTCAGTAGCTACTTTTGCTCAAAAAGATCAGATTAAAAATGCTGAAAAAGCATTAAAAGGCGGAGATGCTCAAGGAGCAATTACGATATTAAAAGATGCTGAAAACATGGTGGTTAATGCCAAAGATGTTGAACAAGCACAATATTATTTTGTAAAAGGGAATGCTTACCTTGATTTAGCAAACAAAAGTGTAGAAACAGGTAAAAACCTTTCTCTAGCTGCTGAAAGCTACAAAAAATTGATTGATATTGAAAAAACTTCCGGAAAAGTAAAGTATTCAACTCAGGCAGCTGCTTCAATCACTGAAATTAAAGGAAAATTGATTAACTCTGCAATTGAAGATACTCAGGCAAACAAACATGCTGACGGAGCAAAAAAATTGTATGACGCTTATTTGTTAGACAGAAACGATACGATCAACTTGTACTATGCAGCTTCAACAGCTGTAAATGCTCAGGATTATGATACAGCTTTACCAATGTACGAAGAGTTGAAAAAAATCAACTATTCTGGTAAAGGAACAAGCTATACTGCAGTGAACAAAGCATCAGGTAATGAGGATGGTTTTAATACAGCAAAAGAAAGAGATTTAGCAGTAAAATTGGGAACTCACGAAAAACCAAAAACAGAAGCTATTCCTTCTAAAAGAGGTGAAATCTACAAAAACCTAGCTTTAATTTTAGTTCAGAAAGGTCGTATTGAAGATGCTAAAAAAGCTATCGCCGATGCACGTAAAACTAATCCTGAAGATTCATCTTTAATTCTTTCAGAAGCTAATTTATACTTAGAGACTAAAGATTTTGATACTTACAAAAAATTAGTTGGTGAAGCGTTACAAAAAGATCCAAACAATGCTGATTTAGTATTTAACTTAGGAGTTATTAGCGCAAATGCTAAAAACAATGCAGATGCTGAAAAATATTATTTGAAAGCAATCGAAATCAATCCTGACTATACAAATGCTTACCTTAATCTTGCAGCGTTAAAATTAGAAGCAGAAAAACCAATCATTGATGAAATGAACAAATTGGGTACTTCTGCAAAAGATATGAAACGTTATGACGTTTTAAAAGCGCAAAGAGAAGGTGTTTTCAAAGGAGTTATTCCTTATTTAAAGAAAGCAAATGAGTTAGATCCTAAAAACGAAGATGTATCTAAAACATTATTAGGAGTTTACAAAGCTTTAGAAATGTCTGCTGAAGCAAAAGAATTGAAAGCAAGAATGTAATAAATGCGTTCCCGATATAAAAAAAAACCTTCGCGAAAGCGAAGGTTTTTTTATGCTTATAATTTTCAGAGACTACAATAATGTAGCTGATAAGGTAATAGTTGTATTTAAAAGTTTAGAAATCGGACAAATTTCTTTTGCTTTTGCAGCCGTTTGCTCAAATTCTTCAGCTGAAATAGAAGGAACTTTTCCTTTTAGATCTAAATGAATCAAAGTAATTGTCCCGTCCTCAAAAGTTACAGTCGCTTCTGTAGATAAATCTTCTGCAGTAAAACCACCTTCATTTAGCAAGAAACTTAATTGCATTGTAAAACAGCCCGAATGTGCCGCTGCAACAAGTTCTTCAGGATTTGTTCCAACACCATCTGCAAATCTGGTTTTGAATGATAATTGAGCATTATCTAATGTTGTACTTTGTGTGCTGATTTTTCCGGTTCCTTCCATACCGGTTCCTTGCCAGTTGGCATTTGCTTTTCTTGTAAATTTCATTGTATAAAATATTAAGGTTTATAATCTTTTGATACTCAAATATAATCAATATTTTACAGAATAGTTTTATAGAATTTGATTAGAATGTTAAGTTTGGTGTTGAAATCAGTGTAGTTTAACCGCAAAGTCCGCAAAGATTAATTTTAGTAGTCTGTTTGTAAACACAAAGTTCGCAAAGCTTTGTTCTGATGTCATACTGAATGTCATCCCAAGGAACGAGGGATTTTCAAAAGCAACTAACACAAAGTATTTTTATAGATTGTCGATCTAATTGCGTAGATCTAAACGTCATTAAGATGTGTAAAACAGATTGTGCCGTTAGGCACTAAATATCGGTAGATAATAGGAATCAGAATAGATCTAGCGTGCCGTAGGTACGCAATAGTTATGATTTTGTTGCGTACCTACGGCACGCTAACGTATTTCTAATATATGTTTAACTACCGATATTTAGTGCCTAACGGCACATTTCACATTACTCATAATTATCAAAAAGCTTAACTTAATGAAATTGTCTGAGATTCCTCGTTCCTCAGGATGACAAAAATAGAGTAGGTTTTAAGTCTGATGCCATATCATGTCAAAACAAAGCTTTGCGAACTTTGCGTTTTTACAAAATCTTGCAATAAAAACTTTGCGCACTTTGCGGTAAAATTTCTCTCTACCATAACAAAAAAAAAGGAGCAATAAAATATCATTACTCCTTAATAAATTATTATATAAACTAAAGTCTATTCCTGACCTAAGTTTCTTAATTGTTTCAATTTGTCTTTCCAAACTTCAAGGCTTTCCTTGTGAATAGCAATGTTTTTGCGGACTTCAAGAACAATTGAATTTTCTTTTTTAGCGTTTTTAGTATTGGTAAAAAACTGAATGTTGTTCTCTAATTGAAAAATTTCGTTTTGTACTTCTTCAATTTTACGCATTAAGAAGATTTTTTCATTATCCAGTTTTCTCGTATCATTACTTTCTGATAAGGAATCAATTCTGTTAGAAAAACGCATCATTTCAGTTTCTTTTTTACTCAAACTTAATTTTTCAAAAAGAGCGTCTAAAATTTTATTGAATTTTCCTTCGATATGACGTCTTGAAAAAGGAACTTTTCCAAAACCTTTCCAGGTTTCAATATGTTGTTTGATAGCGTCTAAATCTGTTTTGTGGTCACCCGTTAATTGGTAAGCTCTCAAAATATCTAAGTAGGCTTTTTTGTTATCAAAAGCAGCAACTTCATCACCGTTTTCTTCAGACTTGTGTTCTTTTAATTTGTCGAAATAGTGATTACACGCATCTTTAAATTCTTTCCAGATTTTATCTGAATATTTTTTAGGGACGTGACCAATTTGTTTCCACTCTTCCTGAATTTGCTTCATAATCGGAGTAGTGGCAGCAAAATCTGTACTTTCCTGTAATTCTTTTGCTTTGGCAACAAGAGCCATTTTTTTATTTAAATTGTCGTTTTGGTCTTTTTTAATGTCTTTATAAAACGAATTTTTAAAAGAATTAAAGTTTCTAACGGCAGTTTTAAAGGCAGCCCATGTTTCTTCGTTAACTTCAGACGGAACTTTACCGGCAGCAAAAAACTCATTTCTAAGCGCTTCAACTTTTTGAATCTGAACCAGCCATTGCGAATGCGAGTTTACTTTTTCAGTACCTAAAACTTCGATTTTAGCAATAATTTCCTTTTTAACTTCGAGATTTTGTTGTTCGTTTGCTCTTTGGCTTTCGAATAATAATTCTCTCTTATCGTGGATTTTTTTGGTTAACTCACTAAATTTATTCCAGATTACATCACGGTGTTCTTTAGAAACCGGTCCAATATCTTCTTTCCAGATTCTATGTAGATCCTGCAATTCACGGAATGCTTTGCTGATGTCAGTTTCATTTGCTAATTCTTCAACACGAGCAATAATTTTTTGCTTTTGATCTAAATTATATTTGAAATCTAAATCTCTGGCTTCGCGGTCTAAGTGCAGATAATCATAAAAATTTTCTACATGAAAGTGATAATTATTCCAAACGTGGTTGTACTTGTCTTTTGGAATTGATCCTGCATTTTTCCATCTTTCTCTTAAATCATTAAAATGTTTAAGCGTGTCTTTAATGTTTTCCTGCGGATTTATAAGTTCTTTTAGTTCCTCAACTATAGCAAGTCTGGTTTCTAAATTTGTTTTTAAGTTGGTTTGTAAATGTTTAAAATGAACATTTCTTTTTTCTCTAAAGATGTTATAATATTCATCAAATTTAGATTTTAACGGAGAATGATATTCAAATTCTTCATTTGGATCTTGTTTTGAGGCATTAAATTCTTCTTTTTTCTCCTCAATAAGATGATTATATTGTAATAAAAATGATTTTTTTATTTCTTCGATATGATCTTTAACAGACATCACTTTGTCTGTATTCACTAATTTTTTTAATTCATCAACAAGCGCATCCAGCGAGAAAGTATCATAATCCTGCATAGGAATATCATGGCGCTCTTTCAGCGTTTCATCTTCACTCTCCTCAGCATTCGAATTTGTTATAGCATCTAAAGCGGTCTGATGACTTGTTTCATCAGCTTCCTCAGTGATTTCTACTTCATTTTCAGGAAGTGTAGTTTCATTTTCGGGTGTTGTTTCTGCTTCTGATGTTTCGATTGCATCATTTTCTGTAGAATCACTAATTTCGATTCCTGATTTTCCGTCTGCTTCTTGCAGGTTATCATTCTTTTCTTCTAACATTTTAAATGTATAAGTATATTGATTTAAACATTGCGAAAGATAGTAAAGGTGTTTCTAAATACAAAATAAATCCTTTGTTTATGTGCTATTTTGCGATGAAATTCTTATTTATTGAATAGTTTTAAGATTATGATACTTGTTTTTTCGCTGATTTTTTGCAGTAAATTTAAATTTAAAAAGAATATTGTTTTAAGAAAAACACTTATAAAATACTATTTTAGTAAATAAGTTCTTATTTTATTTGAAGGCTTAAAACAGAATTAACATCCCGACTTCAATACCAAAATTATAAGATTTGTGATTGCCAAAAGCTACACTTGGATGAATATAAGCCATATCATTTGCAGTTATTTTTCTGCCAAATTCTAAAAAAGCATTGTTTGGATATCCTTTATTTGTGGCATTATATCGAAAAGCGGCGTCGGCTGCGATCCAGTTTTTCCCAATGATAAACATAAAGTAATTTTCGAAAGCAGTTGTATTGATATCCTCTCTATTATCAGAACCTGCAAAACTGAGCTGGTTTTCTAAAGAACAAATCCATAACATTTTATCTTTCTTCAGATATTTTCCGTAGAAAACGGCAGGGGCGAAAACCCATTTTCCGGATCCTCGGGAAGGATCTGTAGCCGAGTTCGAAATAACTCTGGCGCGAAAAGCAACGCCGCCGGTTTTATGATCTAAATAAGGAATGTAACTAATTCCGGCTGCAATATCACCAATTCCGGTTTGGTTTTCAGAATTAGAATTTGTCGAAATCAAAGGAAGATCAACCCGTAAATTCCATGCTTTGTTTGCAATGGGATGCAAAAACCGAAGTTGGGTTGTATTAAACGATCCTGAATCGGTATCCAGATATTCATTAAAAAGCAATATGGTTTTTAAGTAATAATGATATCGCGCTTCTGTATATACATTATCAGACGTTTGGATAGTATCCTGAGCGTGTGCGGAACTGACAGTAAAACTTAGCAATAAAAAAAGGTAAATTTTCTTCATAACTACCTATAAATGAGGAGTCTAATTTACAAAAATTACCTTGATTTTTTATTCTCAGGAGTTTTTTTATTTATTCCAGATTTTCCATGCTTTTTCTGCCTGAAAAATGAGCATATCGTAACCATTTTTTATTACTGCGCCTTTTTCTTTAGCATTTTTTAGAAACTGAGTTTCTGTAGGATTGTAAATTAAATCGTAAGCAATGTGTTTATCCGTGAAAAACTCATAAGGAAGATTAGGACAAGCTTTGATATTTGGACTTGTTCCTACTGGCGTACAATTGATTATGATTTGAAAATTATCAAAAGTGGTTGCATTGATCAAATCATAATCAATGATGTTTTCTTTTGCTTCTCTGGAAACAAAAGTATACGGAATATTAAGCTCATCCAATGCAAAAGCAACGCCTTTTGATGCGCCGCCTGTGCCCAGAATAAGAGCTTTTTTATGATGTGGCTCCAATAAAGGCTTTAATGATTTTTTAAAACCATAATAGTCTGTATTGTATCCTTTTAATTTTCCTTTTTTGGTGAATTTAATGGTATTTACAGCACCAATTAAAGCTGCTTTTTTTGATAATTTATCTAAAAACGGAATAACTTGTTCTTTGTACGGAATAGTAACGTTAAGTCCTTTTAAATCAGGATTGTTTTTTACCAATTCAGTGAAATAATTGATTTCAGAAATATCAAAATTTTCATAGCTGTTGCCGAAAAAAACTTCATCATTAAACTTTTCAGTAAAATATCCTTTTGAAAATGAGTAACTAATATTACGTCCTAATAAGCCAAAACGTCTTTTTAAAATATCAATCATTATTGTTTTCTATGTTTTTCAATATAATTTTTAACCGTTTTTTTCGACCATACAACCGGAAACAAATCTTCAATTAAAATATAATTATCAAAGTTTAAACGTAATCCGTTGCTTAAGTGAAATTTAGCTTTTGTATTGTCCTGAACCATAAAATATAATCCAGCCAAACGATATTCGATTTCATTTTCTTCAGGAAAATATTCTGAAGCTTGTAATAAGGTTTGAATCGCACTGTCAAATTCTCCTAAAAACTGTAAAATGTCAACCCAGAATAACCAGGTATCTAAGGCGTAATCACCAAATTCGACGGCTTTTCTGTATCCAAATTCAGCTTCTTCAAAAAAGTTCATTTGTTTATTGATCGTCGCATAACGTTTCCAATACAAACGATTTTGATTGTCGATTGCTAATGCTTTATTCACAAAAAATAATGCTTTTTGAAAGTTTTTCTGGCGAACATGAAAGTCAGTAATAGCAATCCATCCTTTATCCAAAAGCGGATCTTCGTGTACAGTCTGATTGTAATATTGAAGTGCTTTTACAGAATTTCCTAATTTTTCGTAGCATTTACCAATTCGCAATAATGCATACGAAGTGGCATCGTCAAGCTCAATCGTGCGGTTATAGCTTTCGATAGCTTCGTTGTATTTTTTAAGGCGTTCGTATGCTTTTGCTTTTTCCATGAAAGCTCCTAAAAACTCATCGTCGATAAGGGTTGCATAATCAAAAGCGCGAATCGCATTTTCGTATTCTTTTACGCCATAATGCAAGCGTCCAAGCTGGTGCCAGGCAATTTCGCTATATGGGTTTTTGTTGATGTAATCGTTAAGATATTTGATAGCTTCCTGATTTTGATCTAAAAATTCAAAACAGTAAACCACGTTATACAAAGCAGACTGATCTTCTAAATCTTCTTCAAGACATTTGATGAAGCTCTCTTTTGCCATCTCAAGGTTATCCATAAAAAGATATTCCATTCCAATCAAGTTATACACGTCAGCGTAGTCGTCAGTATATTGCAAGGCAATTTTAAGCAACTCTACTGCTTTTTCGTGTTGATCTCTTTTAGAACAAATATTGGCTTTCTGGATATAAATTTCCTCGTTATTCGGTTCAATTGCATACAACTCGTTCAAAAGCTTTTCAGCGATTTCAAGTTTGTCATCGTAAACCAGCATTTCTACTTGTACTAATTTTAAGCCTGTAGATTTTGGATGTTGGTCTAATGCAAGTTTTAAGGCCTTTTTTGCTAAATTAGCCTTGCCTATATCTAAATAATGAAGAATAATTTCTTCAAATTCTTCAGAGTCAAAAAAGAGTACTTTGTTAGTTTTTAACATCGACTCAAATTTGGATAAGGATAGGTTATAATCTTCTTCTTCGTTGCTTAATTGCATACTTTGTTTATTTGAAATTAGCCTGTTATAAATTTAGGCAACCATATTATTGTTGTGAGGAATGGAAATTAATTGTTTTGAACAATTTAATTAACAATATGGACAGAATTAACATTCTGTTTTTAATCATAATCTTCTAATTCGTGAAGATTAATCGTTAGTATTCTTTTTCATGATTTCATCCATAACATTTAAAATTATGGCGCAACCTTCTTTAATTTCTTCATCAGAAATGGTTAACGGAGGGGTGATTCTAATAGCACAACCTTCAAACAGTAACCAGAATAGAATGAGGCCTTTATCCTGACAATTCAAAATAACTTCATTGGTTATTTCGGCACTTTCAGTCATGGCGGCAAGCATTAATCCTTTTCCTCTAACTTCCTTTATCAAAGGATGTACCAAAAGCGATCTGAACAGTTTTTCCTTGTCTAAGGCTTCTTGCATCAAATTAGTTTCAGTTAATTCCTGCAAAGTAGCCAAACAAGCTGACGCAATGACAGGATGACCTCCAAAAGTGGTTATATGACCTAATTTTGGGTTTTCTGTCAAAAGGTCCATTTTTTCTGCCGACGCTGTAAAAGCCCCTACAGGCATTCCACCGCCCATTCCTTTTCCCATAACTACGATATCAGGAATAACATCATAATTCTGAAAACCGAAAAGCTTTCCTGTTCTCCCAAATCCCGGTTGAATTTCGTCTACAATCATCATCGCACCAACTTCATCACATCTTTGGCGAACTTTCTTTAAAAAGTTATTTTCCGGCTGAATAAATCCCGCGCCTCCCTGAATCGTTTCCAGAAGAATAGCGGCAGTTCTTGTTGTTATTTTTTGTAAATCTTCTTCGTTGTTAAAGGTAATAAAATCAACATCAGGAAGCAAAGGTCGAAAAGCTTGTTTGCGTTCTTCAAATCCCATTACACTCATCGAGCCCATTGTGTTACCATGATAGGCATTATGACAGGAAATCAACTGACTGCGGCCTGTTGTTCTTTTGGCTAATTTAAGCGCACCTTCAATTGCTTCTGTGCCCGAATTCACCAAATACGTTTTATTTAATGATTCCGGTAGGAGAGAAGCCAATAATTTGCAATATTGAACAGCAGGACTTTGCGAATATTCGCCATAAACCATTACATGCGAATATTTGTCTAACTGATCTTTTATAGCCTGATTTACTCTTGGATGCTGATGCCCAAGTGTACAGGCTGAAACACCTGCAACAAAATCTAAATATTTTTTATCGTTAGTATCATAAATATAAGAGCCAACGGCATGCGAAACTTCCATCCCTAATGGATATGGAGACGTTTGTGCCTGGTATTTTATAAAATCTGGATTCACGTGTTGTTTGTTTAAAAGTTTCAGGTTTCATGTTCTGGAACCGAAAATTTGGGACTAAAATTTATTGTAGTTTCACTAAAAACTGCGACTGAAAATTATTTTTAAAATTTTACCGCAAAGATCGCTAAGATTTACACAAAGTTCACAAAGTTATAGTTAAGATTTAGATTTGCATTTCATTACAAAGCTCGCAAAGCTATACTGAAACTATTACTGTTTCACTGAAAAACTGCGACTGAGACTATAACTGCGACTGCGACTAAAAACTATTTCTTAGTTTTTGCAGTTGACTTTGCTGTCGTTTTTGCCGGAGCAGAAGATTTCTTTTTATCGTAATCGCGCGTTTCCTTCCTGACTTTCATCGGGACGTTTTCTTTTGCGTTGTCGTCTTTCCCCTCCTGAATTAATTTCTCGTTCATTTCATTGTCCTCGTCCGTAAAAATATCATCTTTTGATTTTATTCTTTCGTCACCGCGCCAGACCAAACCTCTTAATTTACGGGCATTCTCCGGTAAATCAATTTCCGGGTAAATATCGCCGTCGACTTTGTTGAAAAAGGTTATCGTTTCAACTGCATTATTCTCTAAAATAAGATTGATTTTACTGCTTACATTTTTATTTATTCCGATGAGTTCTTTGGCGTCATTCCGCATATAATAAATGACTTCGGTATTTTTAATAACGTCAACATCATGTAATTTTCCTTCTTTGAATTTTCCAAACAGATTGATACCCTTGACCTGATTAAATCCAGTGCCGAGGGTGTCCCGCGAGACGAGAAATGTATTGTTGAGGACTTTTAAAGAATCCAGTTTTTTGGTGGTATTATCGCCAATTAAATGCATGACATCTCCCGTAATCTGATTGTCACCATTCCATAAAATTGGATTTCCAATTAGTTTTGTTAAAGCCGTTTTAGAATTAGAATGAATCGAATCACATTTTCCGCTCATATCTATTTTGAAGAAACGAACATTATTATAAGCTCTTAAAATTCGTTCTCCTTCTTTTCCGGTAACCATCAGTTTTTTTCCGTGAATGTAAACCGAATCATTTTCGACTAAATTAATAGCAACTGCTCTTTTAGTCACAAACATCGAATCTTTTAGTTTGTATAATTCGGCATAATGCCCTTTTACAACTCCTTTATTGATTGAGTCCGTGATTTTTACATTCCGCGTTGCCGATGCAAATTCGGTATTCCTGTTATAAAATAAACTATCGCCTTCAATACGCCTGTCATCATATTTGATATATGAGTTTCGGACAAAATGAGCCACGTTTTTCTTGGTATCGTAAAAACCTTTTTCGGTGTAAATGTAATTCGCCTTGCTTGTAATTGTTGAAGGACCAAACAAATAACTGTGTCCCGAATTGCTGTAATAATCCAAATGATTTGATTTTATTACATATTTTGGGTTCGTAATTGTAACGGCAGTCAAAAACTGAAACTTCTTTTCGGCCACATAATATCTTCCTGATTTACTAACCAAAGTATTGTCCTTGTTGACAATTGTTCCTTTTGAGTTGTAAAAAACCTCCTGAACATTTCGGTCAAAATTAATCGTATCGGTTTGCAAAGTAGCATCCGGAGAACTCATAACAGCGTCTCCCGTAGCAAATGCTTTCTTTAAATTTCCGTTATATTCAGCATATTTACTGTTTAGAAATAAAGTATCTCCCTGCACTAATTGCACGTTACCAAAGGCTTTCAGGTAATTTTCTTTCTGAAAAAAATAAGCTTTATTGCAAGTAAGTATAACGCCGTCATGATTTACTTTTACATTTCCTGTTAGCAAAAGCGCATCTGGCATTAGTTCCTGATTTACATCAGAATAATCAGCATTTTCTACAATAATTTTTTTAGGCGCCTGAGCAAAAATGCCCTGAACACATAAAAGAAGCAAACAATAAGATATGAAAAAGAGTGATTTCTTCAATTGATTAATTTTTTGTCAAATTTATGAAAAAGGATACAACCTTTACGGATATTAGGATTAATTTATATTTTTTAGGTACAAAGGATAACAAAAGTACAAAGTAACAAAGATGCAAAGGTTCAGAGGTCTCATATGTTTTGGGAAAAATTATGCAAAATGTTTATCGTAGAGACGCACAGCAGTGCGTTTAACAGCTAGAAAGTAAATTCAGAGGTTTGATTTTAAAATTTAAAGGACTTAAAAAAAAACCTTTGTTCCTATGACCCTTTACCGCTTTGAACCTATTCTAAGTTACCAACAAAACGTAAAACTATTTCGTTATAGTTGCGTTTTCTGATTATAAATAAGAATAGGTTACTTTTGAGTTTTAAAAATTAGCTTAAATTTAAAAAATGGTTTCTGATTTTTGACTTTCTATTAAGGTCAGTTCAAAAGCTTTTTATAAAATAATTTATGGCAAGTAATAGAATTTTGGTTGCAGGAATAGCTGCAACAATGCTGTTTTCTGCATGCAAAACAAAAGATTTGAGAATGAATACAGCAAATGAAGAAAATGCTACAAATAAGAAAATTGTAGTGTATCAGGTTTTTACACGTTTATTTGGAAATAAAAATACCACCAACAAACCCTGGGGAACGATTGAAGAAAATGGAGTAGGGAAGTTTAATGATTTTACAGAAAAGGCACTTCACGAAATTAAAGATTTGGGAGTGACTTACATTTGGTACACAGGAGTTCCGCATCACGCTTTGGTTCGCGATTATACAGCTTACGGAATCTCAAATGATGATCCGGAAGTGGTAAAAGGCCGTGCAGGATCGCCATATGCAGTTAAAGATTATTACAATGTAAATCCGGATCTGGCTGTAAATCCGGCGAATCGATTACAGGAATTTGAAGATTTAATTGCACGAACTCACAAAGCCGGATTAAAAGTAATTATCGATATTGTTCCAAATCATATTGCGAGAAAATATCAGGGAAAAAATAATCCGGAAGGCGTAAAAGATTTTGGTGCCGATGACAATGTAAATGTAGAATACGACCGAAATAATAATTTTTATTACATTCCCAATAATCATTTTGAAATTCCCGATGGAGATGTTCCGTTAAATGGAGAAAAAAATCCTATGATTGATGGTTTCTTCGACGAAAATCCTGCAAAATGGACAGGAAATGGTTCGAGAAAAGTAAAACCGGATCAAAATGACTGGTATGAAACTGTAAAAGTAAATTACGGAATTCGTCCGGATGGTTCTAAAGATTTTCCCGAGCTTCCTGTCGGATTTGATCAGAAATCGTATCAGGAACATTTTGCTTTTTGGCAGGATAAAGACGTTCCTGATTCCTGGAAAAAGTTTAAATCTATCGCGCTGTACTGGACAGCAAAAGGTGTAGACGGTTTCCGTTATGATATGGCCGAAATGGTTCCGTATGAATTCTGGAGTTATATGAATTCTGCTATCAAAATAAAAAATCCAAACGCTTTTTTACTGGCAGAAGTGTATAATCCAAATGAATACCGAAATTACATCCGTTTAGGAAAAATGGATTATTTATATGATAAAGTTGAAACGTATGATAAACTGAAAGATATTATCCATGGAAAATCTTCGCCAGATGGATTATCAGATATTCAAAAAGGAATGTCGGATATTGAACATCATATGCTTCATTTTCTGGACAATCATGACGAACAAAGATTAGCAAGTCCTGAATTTGCCGGAACGCCGGAAAGAGGAAAACCTTTAATGGTAGTTTCAACAACAATCAGCACTTCGCCAACAATGGTTTATTTTGGTCAGGAAGTAGGCGAGGCCGGAAATGAAAATGCCGGATTTGGAACGCATTCGAGAACTTCTATTTTCGATTATATCGGAGTTCCAAATCATCAGCGCTGGATGAATGACGGAAAATTTGATGGAGGACAGCTTTCTGAATCTGAGAAAAAATTACGTGATTTCTACAAACGATTATTGAATTTTTCAATTAATAGTTCCGCTTTAATGGGAAGTTTTCAGGAAATTCAATCTGTAAATCGTCAAAATAATCAAGGTTATGACGAATCGATTTATTCGTATGTACGTTGGTCAGAAAATCAAAAACTGATTGTTGTCGCGAATTTTTCTTCGGATAAAACAAGTGAATTTAATTTAAAGATTCCGTCAGATATTATTTCAAAGTGGAATTTAAAAGACGGCGAATACAAATTAACAGATCAATTGTATCTGAATAATGAAGGTTTATTAAAAGTAAGTAATGGAGAAGGAGTGTTAAGAATAAAAATTGCGCCTTCGGAATCCTTTATTTTTGAAGTAAAATAGATTGAAATTTTTAAACCTGACAGCTTTAAAAGTTGTCAGGTTTACTATTGAAACTAAAATTTCAGCTATACGTTTAAATATTAGTTGGTTTTAGAAGTGATAAAATCTCTTTGATCGAAAATTCTGCACCACAAACATATTCATCAGAAGCACCATAATAGAACGTGATAGTATCTCCATCCGGTTCTACAATATGGCCATTTGTAAATACGACGTTTCCAAAAAAGCCGATCAATTCATAAGTTGTAGTAGGTGACATAATTGGATCTTCGGTTCTTGCAATAACTTTTGTAGGATCTTCTAAATCCATTAAAAAAGCACCCAAACAATATTGATGCTCAAAATTTGCCCCGTGGTAAATGGCTAGCCAACCCTGTTCTGTTTTTATAGGTGCCGCTCCGGCACCCACTCTTTTACTGTCCCAAAGTCCTTTTCGTGTTCTGATGATACAATGATGATTTCCCCAGTGAATACCATCGGGAGAAGAGGCAATCCATATGTAATTGCCACCAATATCTACACTGCTCGGACGATGTAAAGCGTAAAACAAGCCATTTATTTTTTCCTCAAAAATCGCACAATCTTTATTATGAGCCGGAAAAATCATACCTTTTTTTTGGAAATTTTTCCAGTCGGTTGTCGTGCGTAAACCAACACCAACACCATTACTGGATACTGAAGTAAAGGTTAAATAATAAGTTCCTTCAATCAGCGAAACGCGGCAATCTTCTATCCCGAATGCTTCTAAAATACCTTCACCAACTAGTTGAGGATAACCTTCAGGTTCATAAAAATCGCGTCCATTTTCGCTGCATAATAAGCGCAGATGCGACAGTGTGGTTAAATAATCATCTCCTTTATAATTGATTACACGCGAATCAGTTGCGAATAAATCCGGATCGTTTGTTGCAATTTCAACAATTGTAATGCCACCTGTTTCTGCAAGGATTGGAAATGATATTAGATCTTCTTTTTGTTTTGGTCTTTCTGCTACGCGAACTATTAACCAGGTTTTGTTTTGGTACTGAAATACTCCCGGATTTAATAAACAGGTAATTTCTAATCCTTCTCTGCTTGGGGGTAAATCGGTAGGCAATAGTAATGGGTTTTCCGGAAAACGTTTTGCTATATCTGTCATATTGTTCATTGCTAAGTTTTTGTAATAAAAAGGTAGCACAATTTTCTTTTGTAAAAAACAGAAATCAGCTTTTATTTCAATTAATCCCAAATTGCATTAATTTGAAAGTTTTTAGAGCAAAAAAAAGCTGATACTTTATTTGTATCAGCTTTTTCGTTTTATACTTTTTTAACCTTCTTTAAGGCTTCGATATAGTTTTCGTTTACTTTTTCCCAATTGATGTGTTTATAAAAAGCATCAATATAACTGCCTTTTCTATTTTGATAATCGAGATAATAAGCATGTTCCCATAAATCAATTCCTAAAATTGGAGTTCCCGGAATCAGAGCATTTTTCATTAACGGATTGTCTTGATTTTCTGTTGTAGTTACCTGAAGTTTTCCAAGTTTATCAACGACTAACCAAACCCAGCCGGACCCAAATTGTTTTGTAGCCTGACCTTTCAACTGATTCGTAAGATTACTAAAAGAACCAAATTCTTTATCAATAGCACCTACAAGGGTATCTTTTGGAGTTTGCTCTTTTGGTGTTAACAGATTAAAATACATCGTATGATTGTAATATCCACCGGCATTTTGGCGAAGCTTGGCATTATTAAGATCCAGCTTTTTCAAAATATCCTCAATAGGCATATTTTCATATTCAGTAGAAACAATTTCCTTGTTTAAATTATTGGTATACGTTACATAATGTTTTGAATAATGCGTTTCTAAAGTTAGAGAACGAATATCCGGTGCCAATCCATCGTAAGGAAAAGGCAATTTAGTAAGTCCGAAAGAACCTGGTTCTGCCTTTACTTCGTCAGGACTGCCAATTGTTATTTTTTCCTCTTTTGTTGGCAAAGGAACTTCAACTACTTCAGTTAGCTTATTATTATCATTACAAGAAAATAATAGTAAAAATGAAGCCGAAATAGTCAAACACGTGATGATTTTCTTCATGATAGAAATTATTTTGATGTTAGAGAATTAATTATTGCAATGTAATTTTCTTTTGCCTCGTCAATTGATAGATGGCTAATTTGCATCCATGCATTGGTTTTAAATGCATCGCGCAAATCAAAATTTTCAGATTGATTGTAAACTGCTGTTCCAAAAGTTGCCTGTTTGTAATATGCATAAAGCCTTAACTGCACATCTTGCGGCAGTGAAGCCTGTGTCATCTTTAAAGCAGTTTCTACAGCCTCTAAAAAGCGAGTATCTAAATCTTTTTGCGTCATTTAAGCTTTTGTAGCAATAATTGTTTTACCGCCAATTGCTTTTTGGTTCAATTCTACATTAATAGGTGTACCTAAAGGTAAAAATAAATCTACTCTTGAACCAAATTTAATAAATCCGGCATCAGTACCCTGAACAACTTGCATGCCTTCTTGTGCGTAGTTTACAATTCTGCGCGCTAAAGCACCTGCAATTTGTCTGTATAATATTTGACCAAAAGTTTCATTTTCGATAACAACCGTCGTTCTTTCATTTTCTTCGCTGGCTTTTGGATGCCATGCTACCAAAAATTTACCAGGATGGTATTTGCTGAATTTAATAATACCGTCCATCGCATAACGCGTTACGTGTACGTTAATAGGTGACATAAAGATTGAAACCTGTAAACGTTTGTCTTTAAAAAATTCACCTTCATAAACTTCTTCAATAACCACAACTTTTCCGTCTACCGGAGCAAGAATGTGATCGCTGTTTCTGATTGCGATTCTTTTCGGATTTCTAAAAAATTGCAGAATGATAATCAAAACTACAACGCCGGCAATTTGTACCAGCATTCTTAGCCAGGTAATATCAATGAATTTGTCAGCAATTAAAAGCACAGCAACTGCAAAAACAGTACCTAATAAAATGGACGGGCCTCCCTCTTTATGAAACATAATATAAAATTTGGTAAAATAAATATATAACTGGTGCTACAAATATAACACTATCTAATCGATCTAAAACACCTCCGTGTCCCGGCATTATCGAACCGCTGTCTTTTACGCCTGCAATTCTTTTAAATTTTGATTCAATCAAATCTCCTATTGTTCCAAAAACACTAACAATCAAAGCAATAATCATCCATATCAAAATAGATTTACTGCTAAATTCAGGATTGGGACGAATATAGAATTTTGAAATTAAAAAACCGGCAAGTGCAGCAAAAACAACTCCGCCAAGAAATCCTTCGATGGTTTTTTTAGGAGAAATGCGTTCGAATAATTTATGTTTTCCAATAGATTTACCTACTAAATAGGCAAAAGTATCATTGGTCCAGATCAGAATAAATAATCCAATTATGATTTTTGGATTATAATCTTTTATACCAAAAGAAATTTTTACAATAAAAAGGAAAGGAAGCATAATGTATCCAATCAGGTAAACGTATTTGGATATTTTGCTGATGATTTGAGTATCATCAAATAAAAACACAATACATTTTACAGATACAACTAATGTAATTACAAGCAATACAAGAAATAATATATCTGTATCAACGGTAATTAAAATATCTTCTTTTAAAAGTTTGCTGATATAATTTTGGGTTTCAGCTTTGTAAAAACTGATCAGGGAAACAGTCGAATAAAAGAGAGAAACAAATAGTATAGCAAAATACTTATTGATCTTAACTAAGTTGCAAAATTCATAAGTTGCTATAACCAGGAATATGCCAAAAAGAATGATGAAGCTTTCTGTAGAAAACAGAATAGAAGTTACAAGTAAAGCGATATAAACAGCACCAGAAATGGTTCTCTTGAGTGTTTCATTCATCTTAAAGATCCTCTAAAAGCAGTAAATACAAATTCTTGGCAACACTTCCGTATTGTGTGAAATCTTCTTCTTTTGCTTTTTCGAAATATTTTATTGTGGTAATGTTGGTAGGATAGTCTCTTTCGTATTTACGTTTGATGGCGCTTAGTCCGTCACTTTTCATCGGCTGCATTTGACTTGTGGTTGCTATAATCACAATGTTGGCAGGTAATTCGTTTGGTTTGTTTTGTTTAATTTGTTTTGATGAAAATAGAATAGAACCTTCATCAGCAATTAAATTTTCGCAGGTTGCCAGTAAAAATTTTGGATTTTTAGGAGCGTGATAAGGTAGTTTGTTTTCTTCCAGCAAAGTAAACAAGCCAGGTTCAAAACATAAAACTTCATTTTCAAACCAGTCATTTTCTTCCAGAATGTTTTCAAACTGTTCTGCAACTTCCTGCTTGTTTTCACAATACAAAAATTTGCCCCCGTTTTTTTTGAAATTAAAAATGAATCTTTCATCTATAGACAAATGGCTATCCTGAACAGGAGTGCCTGCATATTCACTTTCGTTTTCTTCATCAGAAGCGGCGTCGCTGGAACCAAATATTTTTTTGAAAAAATTCATTTTTATATGAAATACTTTACATGTTAGTTGAAAACGTTCAAAGATAAAAAAATCTTAATTCAAAAGGCTATTTTGAATTAAGATTTTAAAAAATATTGCATATTTATATACAATTTACGAAACCACTTCTTCCAAATTTTTGTCAAAAGTACGTTTTCCGAAAATCGTTTCTAAGTCATCTTTAAAAATAACTTCTTTTTCAATTAAGATATCAGCAAGCTGATTTAACTTGTCTTTGTTTTCCTGTAGAATTTGAATAGCTCTTTGGTATTGACCTTCAATTAATTCTGAAATTTCTTTGTCAATAACTTTCGCTGTCTCGTCAGAATATGGTTTAGAGAAGTTGTATTCACTTTGTCCGCTTGAATCGTAATACGTAACATTTCCAATTTTATCATTCAAACCATAAATCGTTACCATAGCACGAGCCTGACGTGTTACTTTTTCTAAATCGCTTAATGCTCCGGTCGAAATTCTGTCAAAAGTTACTTTTTCAGCAGCTCTTCCTCCCATTGTAGCACACATTTCGTCTAACATTTGATCTGTTCTTACGATTTGTCTTTCTTCCGGCAAGTACCATGCAGCTCCTAAACTTTGTCCACGAGGCACAATAGTTACTTTAATAAGTGGTGCAGCATGCTCTAACATCCAGCTTACAGTTGCGTGACCTGCTTCGTGAATTGCGATTGCTCTTTTCTCCTCTGGAGTAATAATTTTATTTTTCTTTTCAAGTCCGCCAATGATTCTGTCAACGGCATCAAGGAAATCTTGTCTGTCTACAGCAGCTTTGTTGTTACGGGCAGCAATTAAGGCAGCTTCGTTACAAACATTGGCAATATCAGCACCAGAGAATCCCGGAGTTTGTTTTGCTAAGAAATCAAGATCAAGACCTTCTACTTTTTTAATAGGAGCTAAGTGTACTTTAAAGATTTCAGCTCTTTCGCGAATGTCCGGTAAGTCAACAAAAATTTGTCTGTCAAAACGTCCTGCACGCATTAAAGCTTTATCAAGAACATCAGCTCTGTTTGTCGCAGCCAAAACAATTACGTTTGAGTTTGTACCAAAACCATCCATTTCTGTTAATAACTGGTTTAAAGTATTTTCTCTCTCGTCGTTTCCGCCGGACATATTACTTTTTCCTCTTGCTCTACCCACAGCATCAATTTCGTCGATGAAGATAATAGCAGGAGATTTTTCTTTTGCTTGTTTGAATAAATCACGAACACGTGAAGCACCAACACCTACAAACATCTCCACAAAATCAGAACCTGATAAAGAGAAGAAAGGAACCTGAGCTTCACCGGCAACAGCTTTTGCAAGCAACGTTTTACCAGTTCCCGGAGGTCCTACAAGTAAAGCACCTTTTGGAATTTTACCTCCAAGATTGGTATATTTTTCAGGGTTTTTAAGGAATTCTACAATTTCTTGTATTTCCTCTTTTGCACCTTCTAAACCGGCAACATCTTTAAATGTAGTTTTGATATCTGTTTTTTCATCAAACAGTTTCGCTTTCGATTTTCCAATATTGAAAATTTGTCCACCACCGCCACCGGCACCGCCTGACATTTTACGCATAATGAAAATCCATACACCAATGATGATGATGATAGGAAGCAAGCTGATTAAAATATCGCTCCAGTTGTTTTTTTGAAGGAAATTAAAATCTTTCAGTTTACCTTCTCCAACCGCTTTCTCCAGTTTAGTTTGGAAAATTTGATCGTTACCAATTTCTAAAGTATAGTGCGGACCTTTGTTTGGTCTGTCAAAAATATCTTTAGCTACTTTTTTATTGGCAGCATCTTTAAGAGCTGCAGCGTTTAAATATACTTCAGCCTCAGCTTTATTATAAACGATCACTTTTTCAATTTGTCCTTTTTCTAATAATACATTGAATTTAGAAGAAGTTAATTGAGCAGGTTCGCTTAAGTTAGATCCACCGGTTGCAAAGCTTATAAATAAAAAAACTAGAAGTATTGCAGTGTATATTAACCAGGGACTTATTTTAAATTTACTCGGATTTGGATTATTATCTTTAGCCATTAGAAGAAATTTTCTTTAGTATTTGTTTTCGATTGTAGTTATTTTGGCGTCACCCCAAAGGCTCTCGATATTATAGTATTCACGGATGTGTTTCTGGAAAACGTGTACCACGATATGCACATAATCCATAAGAACCCATTCCGCGTTATCGGTTCCTTCTACGTGCCACGGTTTATCTTTTAAGTCTTTTGATACTGTTTTTTGAATTGAGTTCACAATGGCGTTAACCTGAGTATTAGAGCTACCGTTGCATATAACAAAATAGTCACAAACAGCCGTGTCTATGTCTCTTAAGTCAAGAATATCGATATCATTTCCTTTTACTTCTTCAATTCCTTTGATTATGTTCGCCAATAGAACATCATTATTAATAGTCTTTTTCGCCATGAATTATTTTATATGATTTTGTAAAGTTACCAATTTTTGTGATTAATTTTGAACCTTAACAAAATATTAAATTAAGTATAATAAATTATTTTAATGAAACTAATCAAACTCGATGCCATAGATTCAACAAATGATTTCCTGAAAGCCCTAGCAAGTCAGGACGAGCTTGATAATTTTACCGTCGTAACGGCTGAAAATCAGACAAAAGGCAAGGGGCAAATGGGATCTAAATGGCAATCTGAATCAGGTAAAAACTTAATTATGAGTGCCTTGGTAAAGGATTTTCTCTATGATAACGAGCAGGTTTTTAATTTAAGTATTATTGTTTCATTAGCCGTTATCGAAACTTTAAAATCTCTCGATATTCCTAATTTAAGTATAAAATGGCCAAACGACATTATGTCATACAATAAAAAGATTGGTGGCATACTTATCGAAAATACCCTAAAAAGCGATGGCAGAATCGTGTCAGTCGTAGGATTAGGCTTAAATGTAAATCAGACTAATTTCACCGAATTACCAAATGCTTCATCGCTGGCAGTTATTGCCGGAAACACATTTGACAAAGATCTTCTTCCAGCTTTAATAATCGAAAAAATACAACAAAAAATAGACGCTTGGGAAACAGATTCAGCCATTTTCTGGAAACAATATTTTAATGCTTTATTTAGAAAAGGAATTCCAATGCCGTTTAAAAATGGTTCCGGACAAAATTTTATGGGAATCATTCAGGGCGTTTCTCCTATCGGAAAAATTCAGATTTTATTAGAAGATGATTCAGTTTCGGAATTTGATATTAAGGAAGTGCAAATGCTTTATTGAGAGGTTCAAAGGTGCAAAGTGACAAAGGGACAAAGGTTTATGTAGAGGCGCACTGCAGTGCGTCTTTTTGTTTTATGTTTTTTTTGCCACAGATTAAGAGAATAAAATGATTTTAAATCAATACAAATCAATCTGCTTAATCTGCAAAATCTGCGTGAGAAAATAAACCTTTAAATCCTTTAATCTGTGGTAAAAAAAATGCCCGATCGTTAAATCAGGCATTTATAATTTATAATTCACAATTTATAATTGAAATTTAAAGCTTCGTCATATTGTTTGCCAAAGTTTCAATGAATTTGCTTATTGGTCCTTTGATCATCATGGCCATCATAGCGTTAAATTCGCCATCAAATTGCAATTGAACAGCGCTTGAAGCATCAGAAACACTTTCGATGTTCGAAACCAAAGTAAACGGAAGTTTATCGCTTGCAGCTCCCAAAACGATTTTGTTTGGTGCTACTTTTTCTTTCATTTTAAGTTTTATTTCCGGCATACCTTTCAATCCAAAAATAAAAGCATCTTCGCCAATAACTTCAAATTTAGCGATATTATCCGGCATTAATTTTTCGAAATTCTTAACATCAGTCAATAAATCAAATAATTCCTGAGCTGATTTCTGAACAGTAACCTTTGGACTTTCTAAGTTCATATTTTTATTTTTTTTATCTGTATTTTTTTATACCGCAATTAATTAAATTCCAATTTCTAAATCCCAAATTCCAAAAAAAAGAGCAAAGCGATTTTTTTTGGAAAATCTAAAATCTAAAATCTAAAATCTAAAATCTAAAATCTAAAATCTAAAATCTAAAATCTAAAATCTAAAATCTAAAATCTAAAATCTAAAATCTAAAATCACTCCTCATCCTGCAACCAGGTCGACGGGCTTTCGCTCCATTCCTGCAAAGTCGACTGTTGATCTTCGGTAATATATTGTTTTTGAACCGCTAAGTCCAGTAAATTTTCGTAATTACTTAACGTAAACAAGTCGATATTAGCGTTTTTAAAGTTTTCTTCTGCAACAGGAAAACCGTACGTAAAAATCGCCGCCATTCCTTTTATGTTGGCGCCTTCATTGCGCAAAGCTTCCACAGCCATCAAACTGCTGTTTCCTGTGCTAATTAAATCCTCGACAACCACAACATTTTGACCTTTTTGTAAAAAACCTTCAACCTGGTTTTGTCTTCCGTGTTTTTTCGCTTCCGGACGCACATATACGAATGGCAATCCAAGGCTTTCGGCAACAAGAATTCCAATTCCAATAGCTCCAGTGGCAACACCGGCAATAACATCTGGTTTCCCAAATTGTTTTTCAATATTTTTCGCAAACTCATCACGAACATAGTTTCGGATGCTCGGAAATGAAAGAATTAACCTATTATCGCAATAAATAGGAGATTTCCAACCAGAAGCCCATGTAAAAGGATTTTCGGGATTCAATTTAATTGCATTTATTTGCAAAAGCAATTCGGCTGTTTTTTCGGCAGTATCTTTATTAAAAATCATACTACAAATGTATAAAGTTTTTGTGAACGACAAACCACTTTTTTTGACAAATGAGATCTCGAAAGAGACCGATTTTCAATTATTCTTGTTAGAGAGTATTGATATCGAGCATCTTATCGTCAAAATGTTTCAAAATAAAATTCAAAAGGCTTATTTGTATTATCCTGACGAAAAGGAAATTATGAAGACTTTAAAGGCCAAAATCCCTGTTAATAAAGCGGGTGGAGGCCTTGTATACAATAAAAAAGGCGAAGTTTTATTCATTTTCAGAAACGGAAAATGGGATTTACCAAAGGGCGGAATCGAAAAAGGCGAAGAAATTGAAGACACCGCCATGCGTGAAGTCGAAGAAGAAACCGGCGTAGGCAAACTCCGCATCACCGATAAACTCGAAAAAACCTATCACGTTTTCAAACGCAACGGAAAATACAAACTCAAAATCACGCACTGGTTCGAAATGAAATCCGATTTTGAAGGAACTCCGGTTGGTCAGGCCAACGAAGGCATCGAAAAAGTAGCCTGGTTAAACCCGGAACAAATCAAAGAAGCCCTAAAAAACTCCTACGAAAACATCAAATTACTTTTTGAAGAAGAGAACACTGTTTCTTAATCAAGAAGAAAGAGTATAGAAGAAAGATTATAGAAAAAAGATTATAGAAAGTAGAGTTTAATAAACTTAGCACCTCAGAAACTTAGACACTTAGAACCTTAATATGGGCGTGCCAGTATTTAAAAAAAGGCCTAATCAACTTTGCGTTCATTAGGCCTTTTTTTAAATACTGTCGGGCTATCCGCGCTACTTCGGTAGCCAGCTTCTATCCCTCACGCAGAGCTACACTTTGTAGATTTTTAGGTGTATATAATTTTTCATTTTTAACTATTTCATGTCTCAAAAATCGTACTTTTGTTTTCTACATAAGCAATATATTATCTCTGAATTATGAGCACACTTACAAAATCAAACCATATAGGGCGAAAAATCAGCCGAATTCGTGAACTTAGAGACATGAAACAAGAAGCTTTGGCACAAGCCTTAGGAATTAGCCAACAAACTATATCTGCTCTTGAAAACAGCGAAACTATTGATGAAGAAAGACTTGCAGAAGTAGCAAAAGCTTTAGGCGTAAGTGTTGAAGCCCTTAAAAATTTTTCAGACGAAGCTGCTATTAATTATTTTAATAATTTCTATGATAATAGTGGTAGTAACGGTGCATTTTCACATGGTCCAATATTCACTTTTAATCCATTAGATAAATTAATGGAAAGTATAGAAGAAAATAAAAAACTTTACGAACGTTTAGTTCAGGCTGAAAAAGACAAGGTTGAGTTTTTGCAGAATATATTGAGGGATAAATAAAAGGGTACGAAGTAATGATACTTCGCATAGCAATTGCGTAGAATTCGTGGTACGGAATTGGATTTTCCATCCGTGCCTATATAGCAAAGCAAACTTTTTATCTGTTAGTTCTTATCGTTTCGGGCACGTTGAAAATCCGCGCTATTTCATTAAAAATAGTTTCGTTTGAAATAGAAATAATTATTTCTTAGCTAGTTTTTTTTTTGGGCAATGATTCGATAAATATTACCACCAAGTTCGATTTCAAGCATTTTTCTTATTAATCCCACTTGTGAAAAGAAAGTGCCCGATAAGACCCTATTTATTTCCTCATCATTGTCATTATCGATATGATAACTGTCGCTTTTTGCGCTTCCAACTGTTTCATAATTTCTTCTGAATTCATTACAAATTTCTGTATTCTTTTTAATTGCGTTTTGTAATTGATCATCGATTAAAAGTATTAAATCATTAGAATTTTGATAGCCAAGTGTGATTAAATTATCAAGTAATTCAGAAAAGTTATCACTTTTAATTTTAAAATTACTAGGTAATTTTTTATCAAGAATTTCTTTAAGATTGTCAACATTTAATTTCTCATTTTCTGTTTTGAATGTTTCGATGTTAATATTTGTAATATATTTTTCTCTAATTTGCAATAAATTTTCAAATTCACTATCTACAATTTCAAGCAAAGCAGAAATTCTACTAATTGATCTTTTTAAAGGTTTCGGAACACTTTCATCTTGTTTATATTGTAATTTATTTGATACTTCTGCCCAAGAATGTTGAGAAATTGTTCTAATTTGTATTTCAAATTTAATTTTACTTAACTCTGAAAATGAGGGAAGACTAAGCCATTCGTTCTTTAACTCACAAACTAAGTGAGTTGATGAATAACCAAACTCACTATCATCTAGTTTATCTTCAGTATTGTAATTTATTAAAATATTAAACTCTTTTTCTAATAAGGCAATAATATTTTTTGCATCTCTTTTGAAAAGAGTTATTATCCTTAATCCAGCTAAATCTTGCAATTCTAGAATAGAGTTTTTAACAGAATATCTACCACTTTCAATTTTATTTTTTATTGATTCGAATCTTTTAGCTCTGAATTGTATTGGAAACGCAAGAATGATTTTATTTGTATTAATTATAAAATCAATTTGACGTAGTAGTTCTTTACACAGCAATTCGCATTTTGGAAAAATTATTTGATGCTCTTTTTCTAAAGTTGGTATTTCTTTCCTTTTGGTCATTTATTAAATATTTTAAAGTTTAGTATTAGAGTTTCTACTTCAAATATAAACTTTGAAGTAAACAAACATTGTATAATATCGCAAAACATAAAAGCCCTCTGCTAGCGAAAGTATCCTGTTAGTGAAATTTTTAATTTTAATAGTATATTTTTTAAATTTGTTTTAATGTAGAACAACAAGTTATAAATTCCTGACCTATTTCTGTTATAATGTAATAGATAGGAAGTATTTCATTTTCACTAAAAGTAAAACCTTCAAGACTGATACGATCTATTATTCCTAATCTTTTTAAATTTGAAATCTGTATTTCGTTAAGGTTTATTAATGAGGAGTTTATTTCCTTTTCAAATTTAATTCTATCTAATTCTATTACTTCTTGCGATGATAATTGATTTAAAATAAATGGGAAAATTGATGATTCATAATTTTTATTTGCATTGCTAAAATTTACTATCAAATTAGACCATTTTTCTTGTAAAGTTTCATCTTCTTCCAATGAGGAAAATTCTAATAAAGGAACAAGCGTTTTGAGATTAATTTGTTTGATTGGAATGTTATTTTCTTCAGCAATTTTTTTTGCTTTTGAAAAAATGTTGATTTGATTTTTTAATCTCCGTAATTTAACTTTATCAGCCAATAATAATCCAGCTTCTTCAATCGATGAACCAGCTAATTTTTCAATAAAACCTGTAATTATATCAATTCCTTTTTCTAATACAGTAGATGAAATGTCTATTTTCATTTTGTTTAAATTTAATATCCAAAGTTAAAAATTAAGAAAAAAATATATTACGGAAAACCATAATATGTTTACTAATCTTTGTCAAAGTTTCAAACTTTGACAAAGATCTACAAGAACAGCTTTGCGATCTCTGTGTTTTTCGACACCACCAAAATCAAAAAACCTTAGCGAACTCTGTGGTAAAAAAAAACGTAACAAAAATCTACAAAACCCTATAAACTGGATACTGCAAATGCGCCTTTTCATAATACACAGAATGTTTATAAATCCAGTCCAACTGCGCTTCGGAATTTTTAGCAAATTCGAGGTCGTTTTGTTTTTTAGATGCTAACTCGGCTTTTAAAGCTGGATTATCTTTTAAAAGTTTCGCTGCCGTATCTTCAAAAATATATTCAGAGTAATGTTCTTTTTGCTGTAAAATAGGATCGAAGAAATTCCAGTTAAAAAATGAATCAACACCTTCCGGTTCAAAAGCTTCTAATAGATATTTTACACCTTTTTGGTTTGTTGGTACGAAATAATCTCCTTTGGCGAAAGCCATTTTTACAATCTTAGAAGTTACCGTTGTATTTCGGTGTAAATAATGACCTTCATAAGCAAACGGAACTGTTTTAAAATCGGCTATTCTGTAACTTTCAACGGCAATAATAGTGTCGTTTTTCAATTGTTTAAAGGAGATATTATTGTTCTTTAAAAGATCAATAATATTCCAATATCCACGCGGAATGATATAAGCAGAAGGAATAACAACATCTTTTACTGATTTGAATTCTTTGATATACGGAACATCTTTTTTGTACGGTTTACTTCGGTCATAATACAAGCGATTTCCGGTTGTAGCGTCGCTTTTTTTGTATCCGGCTTCATAACCTAAAAACGAAAAAGTGGTCGCTTTTGTGCTGTCTAATTCCCATTTTAAAGTGTATGGTTTTTTAGGCTGATATTGCTCTAAATTTTTAACACGTAGCTCTTTAATTTTTTGGTAATTGGCATCGGTAAAATCCAAAGTTGATTTTGTGTATTCGTAAGTCATTTTTACACGTTCGGCATATTTTTTCAGCATGTGGGTTTCTACCACAAAACCAATCGTATTAAACAGCGAAGTATAACCCGTTGTATATCGCGGACTATCAACAAACTGACCAAAACCTTTGTCCGGCGTATCTTTAAAAGAATCGACATAAGGCGTTGTTTCGATTTTCTTGTTTTGCAAATATTTGACTAAAGCGGGCATCATTTCGTTATTCATAAAATCGCCCAAAACAGTTCCCAATTTGTTATGCTGCGTCATAATATATGTCAGTTTATATTGGTAATCAGAACCATTACTGACGTGATTATCAATAAAAACATCTGCATTTATTTTCTGGAAAATCTCCACAAAACTCTTCGTATTTCGAGTGTCTGATTTCATCAAATCCCGATTTAGATCGTAGTTTCGGGCATTTCCTCTAAAACCATAAACTTCCGGTCCGTCCTGATTGGCACGAGTTGTAGAATTTCGATTTAAAGCACCGCCAATGTTATAAACCGGAATCGTAACAAGAACGGTGTTTTTTCGCTTTTATTTTTCCAATCGCCAGATCTCTGTAGAATTGCATTGTCGCGTCGATTCCGTCAGGTTCGCCGGCGTGAATGCCGTTATTGATAAAAAGTACGGCTTTGTTTTTCTGAATTTTCTCAAAATCAAATTCCTTTTCAGGATTGTAAACGACCATATGCAAAGGTTCTCCGCAATCTGTCAACCCCATTTCCTTAATCTGAATTGTTGGGAAATCATGCGCTAAAAGTTTAAAATAGGCGATAGTTTCCTCATAAGAAGCAGATTGATTTCCGTTTCCTTTTTCAAAAAAAGTATCATATTTTTTATTGTTCTGAGCGAAAATTGTGGTGGTAAAAAGTAAAATGATGAATGTGAAAAATTTCATGTTTTTTGGTTTAATAGAAAGGTCAAATATAAAGTTTTATTTGTTTCAGGTTTCAAGTTTCAGGTTGATATACTTTGTGTGTTTTTACCGCAAAGAGCGCTAAGGTTTACGCAAAGTTCGCAAAGCTTTGCGAACTTTGTGTTTGTCAACATAATCTATATTAAAAATAACTTTGCGTTCTCTGCGTTAAAATGACCAAGTTGCTCTATTCTCATTTCAACTTGAAACCTGAAACAAACAAAAACCTGAAACAAATTGTATACTTTTGCAAAATGAATAAAAATCACCATTCCAATAATATACTTTCGAACTTAGGAATTGAAACCCTAAACGAAATGCAGGAAGTTGCACAGGACGCAATTTTAAACGATAATAATGTTTTACTTCTTTCTCCAACAGGATCAGGAAAAACACTGGCTTTTTTGTTACCGGTTTTAGAATTATTACAGCCTGAAATTCTTTCGGTTCAGTGTTTAATTTTAGTGCCTTCGCGCGAATTAGGTTTGCAGATCGAGCAGGTTTGGAAAAAAATGGGAACCCAATACAAAGTGAATATCTGCTACGGCGGACATTCCATTGATACCGAAATCAAAAATTTAAGCAATCCGCCGGCAGTTTTAATTGGAACTCCGGGAAGAATTGCAGATCATATCGACAGAGATACTTTCCGCACCGATAAAATTCAGACGTTGATTTTAGACGAATTTGACAAATCACTGCAATTGGGTTTCCACGAGCAAATGTCTTATATCATTGGTAAATTAACGAAGCTGAACAAACGTGTTTTGGTTTCGGCGACTTCAGATATTGAGATTCCGAGATATACACGAGTGATAAATCCAACTGTTTTAGACTTTATTCCGGAGGAAGAAGAAAAAGCGAATCTTTCGATGAAAATGATTGTTTCGCAGGCAAAAGATAAATTAGAAAGTTTATTCAATTTGATTTGTTCGCTGAAATCACAATCAGCTATTATATTTTGTAACCATCGTGATGCCGCAGAACGTATCAGTGATACGTTAAACGAAAAAGGAATTTATTCTACCTATTATCATGGCGGAATGGATCAGGACGAACGCGAGCGTGCTTTGATTCAGTTTAGAAACGGAAGTATGAGTTACTTAATCACAACAGATCTTGCTGCCCGCGGACTGGATATTCCGGAAATGAAACACGTTATTCATTATCATTTACCTTTAAAAGAAGACGAATTCACGCATCGTAATGGTCGTACAGCGCGTATGCAGGCAACTGGAACGGCGTATATCATCATTCACGAAAGTGAAAAAAAACTGGATTATATTGATTACGGAATGGAAGTTTTGAATGTCGAAAATGCAACGACTTTGCCAAAACCACCTGAATACCAGACGATTTATATTAGTGGCGGTAAAAAAACAAAACTGAATAAAATTGACATCGTGGGTTTCTTTTCCCAAAAAGGAAAACTTGAAAAAGGCGATTTGGGCTTAATCGAGGTAAAAGATTTCATTTCGTTTGCAGCCGTAAGATTTAATAAAGTAAAAGACTTGCTGAAGAACGTAAAAGACGAGAAAATGAAAGGCAAAAAGTTCAAAATTGAAGTTGCCCGTAAAGTTGTGAAGAAGGAAGAGGAAAGGTAATTTCTACTTTTTTTAGAAGTTTTTATAAAAAAATAAAGATCCTATAACTAATTTTTAGGATATAATTTATTGATTATTAAAAAGTTGCGTGAATTTTGTTTTGCAAAGAAGTAGCTTTTAAACAAAATTCACAATTTAATGTTAATAAAAGAGTGTTTTTAGAAGTAATTTTTCATAATTTCGGCGTTTATTATAGTAGTACAAATTAACCCCAAATTCCGTTATGAAAAAGATTATTACCCTTGCCACTTTGTTCTTTAGTGTTGTCTCGTTTGCACAGATTAAGGTTCTTGAAACTGTTCCTGTTGAAAAATTAGGAAAAGTAAATAACAACTATATTCAAAAAATTGGAGATGAATATACTGTATATTACACTAGTATTCAAAACGATGACGATTCTTCACCAATCAGAAAGTTTTCATTTAAAAATGTAAACAACGATTACAATAGCCTTTATAGTATCATTATGGGAGGTTTTTCTGCAAGCCCTTTGTATGATATTAAATTAGAATTGCCAAACAACTATATTTGGTTGCACTACACAGGAAGTGTTCTTCCTGAGAAAGCTACAGTTCAGTTCATGGTTTCTTCAAAAGAAGCTTCTTCTGCAACAAGCAGCGTTTCTGAGCCATTCGTAAAAGATCAGATCAATAAATTATTCCAAAAATAATTTACTTTCAGTATAAAACTAAAAAAGGCTATTCCCATTTGAATAGCCTTTTTTTTTAGTTTACAGTTTACAGTTTACAGTCACATTAATCAGTATAGAGTGAAAACTGAGACCGAGACTGAACACTTATATCTTTTTAACGTACTGCGTGATAATCACAATTTGCTGTCCATCAACTTTTCCTTCAATATATTCAGCATTTTCATGGTCTAAGCGAATGTTACGAACCGCAGTTCCTTGTTTGGCCACCATGCTAGATCCTTTTACTTTAAGATCTTTGATTAAAACTACAGAATCTCCATGTTCTAAAATAACGCCATTACTATCGCGGTGAACAAGTTTATTTTCGTCATCTTCGCCTTCTCCGGTTGCTTGTGCCCAGGCAAGCGTATCTTCGTCTAAGTACATCATATCAAGCAATTCCTGCGGCCATCCTGCAGCACGCAAACGGCTTAACATTCTCCACGCAACAACTTGCACGGCAACGTTTTCATTCCACATACTGTCGTTAAGACTTCTCCAGTGATTTAAATCTACATTATCAGGATTTTCAATTTGGTCAATACAGGTAGTACACGCAAGGATACTTTCATCAATACCGCCTTTTTTAGTTGGCAATACGATATAAACTTTTAGGTTTTCTTCAGCTCCGCAAAGTTCACATTTAGATCCGCTGCGTTTGTTTAATTCTCTTTCGATGCTCATTATTGATTGTTTATTTAAAAATGCGAAATTACTTATAATTTGCTTCGCTTGCAAGTTTGTGTTTTGGCACACGGATTTTACAGGTGAAACCGATTCGCAATGACTTGTATTTGTGTTATTTTTTCACCCTAACCGCATCCGGAACCAGCATTTCATATTCACCGCCATTACGCAATACATCACGAACGATGCTTGAGCTTATATAAGATGTACTTGCAGCGGTTAACAAAAACACGGTTTCTATTTTAGAAAGCTTTCTGTTGGTGTGTGCAATGGCTTTTTCGAATTCGAAATCGGCGGGATTGCGCAAACCTCTTAAGATGAAATGAGCTTTTTGTTTTTTGGCTAAATCTATGGTCAGACCTTCATAAGTAATAACCGAAATCTTTGGTTCGTCCTTGAAAGTTTGTTCTATAAAATGCTTTCTTTCTTCAAGTGAAAACATGTATTTTTTTTCGGCGTTGACACCAATGGCGATTACGATTTCATCAAAAAGTGAAATTCCTCTTTTGATAATGTCTTCGTGTCCAAGTGTAATAGGGTCAAATGATCCCGGGAATATGGCTTTTCTCATTGTTTTTAAGGTTCAGAGGTTCAAAGTTGCAAAGGTTCAAAGTTTTTTTAGTTGCAAAGGTTCTGAGTAACTAAGTTTCTAAGATTTTTTATTTTTAAGAAATTAAAAAGATTTTGAAGCTTTTTGGTCCCGAAGCTTCGGGATGAAAATTGGAATTTTATCTTACGTTATTCTTTTTGTTTTTATCGCAGGAACCCATTCGTCTTTTTTGCAGACTTCGCATGTAGCGGTTCCGGGTTTTTGTTCTTCGGTATGACCGCAAAATGTGCACGCGTGAATACCATCACTTTCTATAATTTTATTTTTTTTATTGAATGCAGCGGGTAAAATTGGTAAACCGTATTTTACCTCTTCGTCTTCATAAAAAAATACGCTTATTTCTCCGCTTGTTTCTATAAAAGCATGTTTTACCTGACCAAGATGTTCGATAGATTTAATACGAAGTTCTGAGAAAAATTCATCCTGCGCCAGACTTTCTTTTTTGAAAGTAGCAATAGAAAATTTACCATTATTAATTAAACATTCGGTTTTGCCTTCTATGAATTCTTCAAATTTTTTGCTTTTTCCTGTCAACCATGTTACAGATCGATATAAGATGATAATTACAGTAAATACGATTGCAGCGGGAACAATACCAACATCTTCATAAAACATAGGATCTCCGGCTGCTGAACCCAACGCAATAATAATTACGGTTTCGAAAATCGACAATTGTTTAACACCTCTTTTGCCGGCCAGTTTTAAGGTCAACAACAAAATAGTAAACATTACTGTAGAACGAAATATAACTTCTAAAGCGAAATTTTCGGGCAAATCATTGTAAAAAATTCTATTCCATTCGAATATTTCTTTCATTTTTTTTAAGGTGCTAAGTTGCTAAGGTTCTAAGTTACTAAGATTTTAGGTTCAAAGGCTCAGAGTTGCAAAGGTTCAAAGGTTTTTTTCTTTTAGTGGCTAAGGTGCTGAGATTCTAAGTTGCTAAGTTTCTGAGTTACTTATTTTTTTATTGTTTGTCAGACTGAGCGGAGTCGAAGTCCCGCAAAGTGATTCAGCATACGGGACTTCGACTCCGCTCAGTCTGACAATATGTGTGATTGAAATTAAGGTTCTAGGATTCCAAGATCTCAGTAACTTAGAATCTTAGAACCTTAGTATCTTTTTACAAAAGCGCTAACTCAATCGCATTGGTAAACAAATCTTCAAGCGAAATTCCCGCTGCTTTTGCTTGCTGCGGAATCAAACTTTCGGTTGTTAAACCCGGAATTGTGTTCATTTCCAGCATGTAAGGTTCATTGTCTACAATGATGAATTCGCTTCTAGAGAAACCTTTCATTTTTAAAACTTCGTAAGCACGTTTTGCAGTTTCACCTACTTTTTGTGTTAGTTCGTCTGAAATTCGGGCTGGTGTAATTTCTTGTGATTTTCCTTCGTATTTGGCTTCATAATCAAAGAAATCATTGTCTGATACTATTTCTGTAATTGGTAAAACTTTGATTTCTCCTTTATAATTGATTACGCCAACAGAAACTTCTGTTCCGTCAAGGAAACTCTCTATGATGATTTCGTTGTCTTCTTTGTACGCTACTTCAATGGCGATTGGCAATTCTTCAGCGGTTTTTACTTTTGAGATTCCAAAACTTGAACCGGCTTTGTTTGGTTTTACGAAACAAGGCAAACCTACTTTTTTAACGATTTCGTCTGTATTGATAACATCGCCTTTGTTTAAGTAATAAGAAATTGCGGTTTTGATTCCGTATGGTTTTAAAACCGACAATAAATCACGTTTATTGAACGTCAATGCCGACTGGTAATAATCGCAGGATGATTGCGGAATACCTAATAATTCAAAATAAGCCTGCATTAATCCATCTTCACCCGGAGTTCCGTGAATTGCATTGAAAACACAGTCGAAAGTGATTTTTTCTCCATTTACGGTAACAGAAAAATCATTTCTATCGATTGGAAATTCAGCGTCGTTTGCGTCTACATAAACCCATTTTTCTTTAAAAATATGAACGCGGAATCCGTTGTATTTTGTTTTGTCAAGATATTGATATACAACGTTTCCTGAGATAAGTGAGATTTTATATTCGCTTGAATATCCGCCCATGATGATGGCTATGTTTTTCATTGATTTGATGTTTAATCGTTATATGGTGTATTTGTTTAATCGTTTTTTTTTGCCACGAATTGCACTAATTTTCACTAATTTTTTTGTTCGTTTCGTTTGTCAGACTGAGCGGAATTGAATCACTTTGCGGGACTTCGACTCCGCTCAGTCTGACAAAATTGTGACTGGTTTCGCTCATTCTGACAAGATTGTGATTTCCACTTTGCTCAGTCTGAAAATATCGAAATCTCTTTTGAAACCTAAAGCCCTAGCCCTGATGGGAGCGGCATCCTTTTGTGCCGGGGTTCGGCGCAAAAGATACAGCGGACAGCAGGAAATAGCTCCTTAACATTGAAATTCCAAATTTTTATTCCGAAGCTTTGGGAACAAATTCCAAAGCTGTTCTTTCAATGAAAAATGACAATCTTGTGACTTTCTTGTTTTAAACAAAATTATCATTTTTTTTGAAACGAAATAGCTTTATCTTTGCGACAACTAAAAATAAATTTATGAGTTTACGTAAGTATTTAACAAGCCGTGTGTTTTTTTTACAAATATTGGGTGCGGCTGCTATTATTGCCGTTTTAGGTTATTTGTTTATGCATTGGTTGACTTTTACAACTGATCACGGACATGAAATTACGGTTCCGAATTTGTCTAAACTGACGGAGGAGCAAGTAGAATCAAAATTGGATGAATTAGACCTGGATTATGTGCTTTTGGATAGTGTTGATTACCGAAGCGGATTTCCTAAATACAGTGTTGTTGAGCAAGATCCGTTGCCGGGAACAAAAGTAAAAGAGGGTCGAAAAATATATATTAAAATAAATGCGTCTGGATTTTCGTCTGTTAGAATTCCGGATTTAATCGAAAAAACATATCGTGAAGCGGTTCCAACTTTGAAGGCTTTAGGGCTTGAAGCGGGAACGATTACTTATATTCCGAATTTAGGAAAAGATATGGTTTTGGAAATGCGTTACAAAGGAAGAAACTTAAAAGTAGGAGACCGTGTGCTGAAAGCTTCTAAAATCGACTTGGTTTTAGGTGACGGAAAAGCAACTTATGTAGATGAAAGTCAGGCAACAGACAGCTTAGCTGAGCCAGCTCCAGAAACCCCAAAAGATGAACAATAATATTGAAAATTTAGATCTGGAAGACGAATTATTCGAACATTTTAGATTTGAAGTCCCAAAAGGTCAGGCACTTTTGCGTATTGACAAATATTTAATGAATTTGATTCAGAATGCGACGCGAAATAAGATTCAGAATGCCGCAACTGAAGGAAATATTTTTGTAAATGATATTCCGGTAAAATCAAATTATAAAGTAAAACCATTTGATGTTGTGACGGTTATGTTATCGCATCCGCCGTTTGAAAACCATATTCTGCCGGAAGATCTTCCGTTGAATATTGTGTATGAAGATGATGCACTTTTATTGATTAATAAAGAGCCGGGAATGGTCGTACATCCGGGTCACGGAAATTATACAGGAACGCTTGTAAATGCTTTGGCGCATCATTTTGATAATTTGCCAATGAACAGCAGCGAACGTCCGGGATTGGTTCATAGAATTGACAAGGATACGTCAGGACTTTTGGTGGTTGCCAAAACTGAAGCGGCAATGACGCATTTGGCAAAACAATTTGAAGCTAAAACTTCTGAGCGTGAATATATTGCCCTTGTTTGGGGGAATGTTGCCGAAGAAGAAGGAACGATCGAAGGAAATCTTGCCAGACATTTAAAAGACCGCATGCAAATGGCTGTTTTTGCCGATCCTGAAATTGGAAAACCTGCTATTACACATTATAAAGTGTTGGAGCGTTTTGGTTATGTGACTTTGATTTCGTGTAAACTAGAAACCGGAAGAACACACCAGATTCGTGCGCACATGAAACACATTGGACATCCGTTGTTTAATGATGAACGTTACGGCGGTCATTTGATCTTGAAAGGAACTACGTTTACGAAATACAAACAGTTTATCGAGAATTGTTTTAAAGCGTTGCCACGTCAGGCTTTGCATGCTAAAACACTTGGTTTTGTGCACCCAAACACAGGCGAAATGATGCGTTTTGATACTGAATTACCTCAGGATTTTCAGGATTGTATTGAGAAATGGCGTAACTATGGGAAGACGCATAATATGGAGGAGGAAGAATAAGTGATTTTAGATTTTAGATTTTAGACTTTAGAATATAGGATATAGAATATAGAATATAGAATATAGAAATTCCACTAATTGCACAGATTATTTCGTGTAAATTAGTTGAATTCGTGTTTTAATTCAATTCAGAATGATATTTTATTTTACCAATTGATCCGGTTGGAGATGGTAAAAGTTCGAATACCGAAGTGGGAGCGAGGCCGGGTTCTATACGGTGTGAAACGTATAAAATACTCACGTTTGTTTCCTGTTTTATGGTGTTGATAAGCTGAATTACCAAATCAACATTTTCGTCGTCCAGACCTTCTACAGGTTCGTCGAGAATTAATAATGGCGGATGTTTTAAAACGGCACGAACAATTAGCGCCACTCTTTGCTGGCCAATAGAAAGATCAATGAAACGTTTTTTTCTTAAATGCGTCATTTCGATTACTTCAAGCCATTGCGAAACAATTTGCTTTTGATGCGTTGTTGGTTCAATATAAAGTCCGATGGAATCGAAAAATCCGGAAAGAATCATTTCTTCTAAAGTATGTCCTTTTTGAAATAAATCGGTCATGGAAGTGGCGAAGATTCCAATTTGTTTTTTGATGTCCCAAACGCTTTCTCCGCTTCCTTTTTTTCTTCCGAATAAATGCAAATCCTGACCAAAACCTTTTGGATTGTCGCCTGTAATTAGAGATAAAATGGTGCTTTTTCCCGAGCCGTTCGGACCAATTAACTGCCAGAATTCACCTTGTTTGATGGTCCAGGAAATGTTGTCTACAATTTTGCGTTCGTCATAACTTACAGAAACATTCTCCATTTTTATTAATACACTTTCGTGCAAGGAATGCGGTTCAATTGCTTTTGGAATTGCAGCGGTATTTAAAGTTTTAAAATGACTTTCGGTTTTTGAAATTGGATGTAATTCAAATGTATTGTCTTTAATTTGTGCTTTGTTTTCGACAAAATTCAATACGTCCGTAACACGGTTTACAATTTGAATAATAGCAATAACACTGGCTAAATCTTTTAAAGATTCTGCGAGAATTACACGCGAAGCCTGATCTAAATGATCAAACGGATTATCGAAAATAATGAAATCAGGTTTTTGTTTGATGCAGTATTTTAGAAATTCTTTTTTGCGTTCGCCCGAAGAAAAAGTACGCAATTGTCGGTGTGATTCAGGAGAAGCTTCAACTGAATCGTATTGGTATTCTTTTTCGATGAATTTTTCAATTGCAATATCAGAAAACAAAATTCCTTTTTGATTGTTAAAAATCGCTAATTCTCCTTTTGCTTCGCCTGAAAGTATTGTTTGTATAAAGGCTTTTTTATTGACTAAGTTTGATAAAAGTATATCCCAATGCTGCATTTCTGTATTTAAAATAATTGTTTTTATTTGTTGCATAACAAATAAAAACATAGATTAATTATTTATGTTTTTTGCCACAGATTAAAAGATTAGCAAAGATTTTAAAATCATTTTAATTCTTTAATCTGTGGCTAATAATTATGAATTTAATTTGGCGTTTTTTGTGTAAACATTTCACGATCATTTCTGGACCATTCGCTCCAGGACCCGACGTAAAGTTTTGGAATTTCGATTCCGGCATAATCCATCGCTAATAAAGTATGGCAAGCCGTAACGCCTGAACCGCAATGTACGATTACATTTTCTGGATTTGTATCACCTAAAATTTCAGTATACTTTTTAGCTAAATCTTCTACTGATTTGTAAAAGCCATCTTCATTTAAATTTTCGCTAAAAGGCACATTTACAGCTCCCGGAATATGTCCGGCGATTAAATCTAAGGGTTCTGTTAAACCATCAAAACGGTTTTTATCTCTAACATCTATTACAATATTTTCCTCGTTATTTCTGGCTTTTTCGACTTCTTCAATATCGGCAAGAGCTAAATTCCATTTTGTAATTGGATAATTTCGAGTCGTTTCAAAGCTTTCAATTTCTGAACTTATCGGGAAACCAGTTTTTATTGCAGCTTGCAAACCTCCGTTTAAAACTTGTACGTTTTTGTGTCCAATAGATTTTAACATCCACCAAAAACGTGCAGCAGCATTGGATCCGTTTTTATCGTCATAAATAATGACATGACTTTGAGGTGAAATTCCGAGTTTTGAAAGTACTTCAGAGAATTTTTCGAATGAAGGCAAAGGATGTCTTCCACCATTTGCAGGATCGCTTTCAACGCTTGCCAAATCCCGATTTAAATCAACGTAACGGGCATTTTCTAAATGTTCGGTTGCATAATTTTCTTCTGCATTGATTCCGGCTCTGGCATCAACTAAAATAATTTCCGAAGAAGCTTTTAATTTGAGCAAATCTTCGGGATATATGAGGGGAGAAATTTTTGCTGACATCTGGTGATTTTTTTAGAATTGAATATCAAGAATGAATATTAGGTTTTTTGATTAACCCGGAATTTTCTCGATCAAAATTTCGTTTTCTGCTTTATCAAAATAAGTACAAGTCATTTCGATAATATCCACTCTCCATTTAGCAATTCCGCATTGTGCTGCATGATTGCAAAAAGTAAGATAATCGGTTTGGCCGTCCTGATGCATCACTAAAAATTCTATAAAGCGCTCTTTATTAGCAACGGATTCAACTTTAATTTCAGGGTATTTTTCATCGGCAGTAACGTTATAATTGTTTACGCCGTAATATTCTACGTGTCCGTCATTCACAAAAGTGTCATATCCTTTTACGCCTAAAATGATTAAATCCTGTATGTAATTTGGAAAATCTGCACCGCTTTTTACCTTGGCATGCGCTTCCTTTATTTGTTCGATTGTAAACATAATATTTTGGTTTGAGATTATTGATTTTAAAAAAGGGTTGCCAAGAATTACCCGAATTTACACTAATTTTTTATACGTAAACCCTGCAAAAATAATTCGTGATAATTCGTGCAATTCGTGGCGAACAAAAAAATTATTGTTTCAAAAATACGATTAATGGTTTTATAAATTGGTCGAAGGATTCAATATGTGGCAAATGGCCTGTATTTGGAACTTCGACTAATTTTGAATTCGGAATTGTCTTTTGTGTTTTCTTTCCTAATTCAGCATAATTTCCGAGTGTTTTTTTAGCTTCTTCGGATGCAAATTGTTTTCCTACCGCGGTTTTATCTCTTGTTCCGATGATTAATAATGTCGGGCTTTTGATGTTTTTGAATTCATAAACTACAGGCTGTGTAAAAATCATATCGTACATAAGAGCTGAATTCCAGGCCACTCTGTCATAATTTGGAGCCGATGTCCAGCCTGCGCTAAGTTCTGCCCATTTTTGGAAATCAGCATTCCATTTTCCATCATAATAATTCGCCATTTGGTATTTTTTTATGGCTTCATAATTTTGTTTTAGTTCGCTTTCGTACCAGGAATCTATGGTTTGATACGGAACAACGAGTTTCCAGTCTTCTAAACCAATTGGATTTTCGAGTACTAATTTTTGAGTCGTTTCAGGATACATCAAAGCAAATCTTGTGGCTAACATTCCGCCCATTGAATGCCCTAAAATAGTAGTTTTCTCAATTCCCAAATGGTCTAATAATTTCTTGGTGTTTTGAGCAAATTGCTGAAAGCTATATTGATAATTTTCAGGTTTTGTAGATTTTCCAAATCCTATCTGATCCGGAACAATTACGTGAAAGCCTTCTTTTGTAAGTGCTTTTATGGTGGTTTCCCAATAAGCCCCATTGAAATTTTTACCGTGTAACAAAACGATATTTTTGTTATTGTAATTATCAGGTTTAATATCCATGTACGCCATTTTTAATAGCTGACGCTGATTACTCAGTTCTAAAAATTGAACAGGAAATGGATATTCATAGTTCGTTAAGTTAATATCGAGTGCTTTTATCTTTTCCTGCTGTGAAAAACATAGGAAAGGAATCATAAAGAGTATATATAGTATTTTTTTCATTTTAGTTTAGTATTTGGTTTGCATTAACTATAAAATTAAGGTTTACGATTTTAAAGGCAAAACTTAAAATCTTAAAGTTATCAGAAAATAAGTTTAAGCCATAACTGCTACAATATTCAAAGCGATTTCTCCGAGCTTTTCATCTCCAAGAATTTGTACTTTTTGTTTTGCTTCGTCCGGAGTTATTCCTTTTGAAAATAAAAGCCATGCATCGTCAGGATTTATTTTTACAGTTGCATTGGGTTCGGTATCAAAAGATTCAATAAATTCCCAATTATCTTCTCTTTTAATAATACTCCATTTTCCACCAATTTCAGTTTTTACAACCAAAGTTACAATTGTGCCTTTTTGTGCCGAAACATTTCGGTAAGTATGGGGCAAAGCATACATAAAAGTGCTGATAAACGGATGAAATAATTCTTTAGTAAAAAGAGCTTGTTTGCCAACAGCATTTCTAATTTGTTGTTGATGGAGAAATTTTTCGGTGTATTCCCGGGCAACATGAAACCAGTTTAATGATGTTTCTTCTCCAGCCCAATCGACTGAAAAAATAGCATCTTCAAAAGGATCTAATGTTTGTAAATGAGCTGAATATTGTTTTCCTGTACTTTCTAATAATTCGATTAAAACAGTTGGACTCAAACGTTTTGTAGCATTTGTCCAGGTCATATTTAACTGATTTAAAAAGTCGACTAAATCGCTGTATGAGTTTATGTTTTCAGGTTTTTCTCCAAAATAACGATCTCTTGAAAAAGATAAACCCCGTAGATTTCCGTCAAGTAAATGAGAGGCGATATCTTTTACAACCCATTTTTTTGCGACTGTTCTCGTATTCCATTTGTCTTCTGTTAATGATTTTAGAAGTTGAATTAGAAGATCATCAAGAATAGAAAAGAGATGTGAAGTTTTTATCGGAATAATTTCAGAAGATTTCATAAATGATTGTTTTTATGACTGTTTTGTTTCTGTATTTTTAAAAGTAACAACCCGCTGCGGATACGGAATATCGATATCAGATTCATCAAAACGTTTTTTGATGCTTTGCAGTAAATCACAATACATGACAAATCCGTCGGTTGAGTTTTTTGCCCATGCCCAAGCTTTCAAAGTAACGCTTGAATCTGCAAGAGCTACTACGCGTGCAACGACCAAAGGAGTTTTTGATTTCTTGTTTTCGGCGGTTCTGGTGTCGATAAAAAGAGGATGTTTTGCAATTTCATCTTTCATGATTTCCAGCGCTTTATCAACATTGGATTCATAACCAATACCAATTTCGATTATTTTACAGCATTTTGTATCATGCATATTGGTATTTACAATAATCTGATTGCTAATGACAGAATTGGGAATAATGATTCGGTTGTTTTCGGCATCTTTTAAAACAACTTGCCTCAAATTAATATCTTCAACCGTACCAACGAAATTATTAATGGTGATTTTATCATTGATTCTGAAAGGTTTAAAAATCACCAGAAATATACCGCTCATAATATTGCTCAAAGCTTGTTGAGACGCCAAACCTGCAACCAGAGAAATTACGCCCGCGCCGGCTAAAAACGAATGGCCGATAATCTTAAATTCAGGGATTTGGATTAAAGCAAAGGCGAATCCTAAAATGTAGATTACGGTGATAATTAGATGTTTTAAAAATTTAAATCCGGTTACATCATATTCTTTATCGGTTAGTTTTCGATACAAAAAATAACGCAATACCTTTTCGGTCACTGCGCCTAAAATAATTGTTGTAACGGCAATAATGCCGATAATGATAGCTATTCTAAAATCTTTTGTAAAATCGATCATAAGCTTTTTAGTTTTTTATAAAAATTCTAAAAGTTAGAAAAGCTAATTTACGAAGTTTTGCACGCATCTGCCTATTATTAGCAGTAATAGTTCTACAAATTTCAGCATCTGTTTGAATGGATAAAATGGTAATTCTTAAATCTGAAAAGTATAATATATTGAAGATTAGGAAGATGAAGCAGGATAGGACAGGATGCGCTCTTTTATGCTTCTAAGTAAATTAGTTATACTAACATATAACCAAAATTTATGAAAAAAAGTAATCAATCATTTAAATTTTTAATCAAAATTTTTATGATATATGGATTTATTAACAGTTTTGTTAATCTGCAAGCGCAAACATTAGCTTTTCCGGAAGCGACTGGTTTTGGGCGATTTACTACGGGTGCAAGAGGCGCGACAAATCCTCAAATTTATCTCGTAACCAGTTTAAACGACAGTGGTCCGGGTTCTTTTCGGGATGCGGTGAGTCAGGAAGGAAGATTTGTAATTTTTAGAGTTGGCGGTATTGTGAACTTATTGTCTCAGGTTGTTGTCGCGAGTAATACGACAATTGCAGGACAAACGGCAACCGGTGAAGGAATTGTGTTTTTAGGCCCTAGAGTTACCTTTACAGGAGCGAGTAATACAATTGCGCGATATCTCAGGATTCGTTACGGCGGAACGGCTCAAAATCAGGATGCATCAGGACTTGCAAACGGTGCCAATATGATTTTTGATCACATGACTTTTACGTGGGGAACTGATGAAGTTTTTTCGATTAACTGGGATAATAAAGGTCTGAGTCCGGATAATATCACCATTCAGAATTCTATTATCGGGCAGGGATTACACCGTCATAATCATTCTGCGGGAGGATTGATTCAGCCTTCGGGAGGAAAAATAAGTTTGATTGGAAATTTATATATCTGTAATAAAACGCGAAATAATAAGATAAAAGGGATCAACGAATTTGTAAACAATGTTGTTTATAACTGGGGAAATTACGGAAATACGTACGGACATACCGAATCCGGCGATGCGTATATTATGGGTGGCGATTCTGCCGGAAGTTCTGATGTAAATATTATCAATAATTATTTCATTGGCGGACCCAATACCAGCACGACTATTTCGACGCCTTTTAATCGCGGAAACGATAATTTTTCTTTGTACGGTTCCGGGAATTATTTCGACAATAATAAAGACGGTGTTTTGAATGGTACTTTGGTTCCTGCGGATTTAACGGGATATCCTACGGGAGATATTGCAACGATTTTGTCAACACCATATGATTATCCAATGAAAAACACCACTTTAAGCGCAGAAGCTGCTTATAACAACATCGTTTCAGGTGTGGGAGCTTCTTATCCAAGACGTGATCAGGTGGATAATCTAATGGTTTCTGATTTAATGTCGAAAGGAACAACGGCGACTTACGTTTATGTTCAAACAGATTTAACGCAGCAATTTGGTTTTATTAACGGCGGCGCGGGACATGTGTATGGCGCTCCGGCTCCTTTGGATACAGACAATGACGGAATGCCCGACGCCTGGGAAGATGCAAACGGATTGGACAAAAATACTGCCGATGCTTTATTGGTAAGTTCATCACATGCGCCGTACCTTAATATCGAGGTTTATATTAACGGATTAACAAATGAAACGCCTCCTGATTTTATTATTCCGCCTTCAAATATAAATTTTACAAATGTGGTTTCGACGGAAATTCCGGCAGCAAGTTCGTTAACGGTTAACTGGATTGACAGCGCCACAAATGAAAATAATTATGTTATTGAACGTTCTGTAAATGGTACTGATTTTACAGTAATCACCACATTGGGTGCAAATACTACGACATATAATGACACGGGTTTATTGCCAAATACGAAATATTATTATCGTATAAAAGCAACAAACAGTACAGAATCTTCGGTGTATGAAACGGCATCGTTAACAACATCGCCAATTCCGTTAGCGCCAACTAAGGCAACTGCTCCAATTCCTAATTCAGGATTTGTTAATGCAGAACTCACAAGTGGCAATTTAAATTTAAAATGGAATGGAAGCTCCAACACGACAACGTATTCGGTTTATTTTGGCACCGATCCTTCAAATTTGACGAAATTGGGTGATGTTGCTTACACTGCGAGTCCGTCTTATATTGTTACAGGTTTAAGTCCGGCAATAAATTATTACTGGAGAATTGACGCTGTAAATGACAAAGGAACAGCAACGGGCGATGTTTGGAGTTTCAGTGCTTTAACGCCAAGTTTGGTTGGTTATTGGCCGTTTAAAGAAGCAGCATCTCAGGGAGAACAAATTACAGACATTACCAGTTATGCCAATCACGGCGTATTAGATATTACGTATGATAATGCCAATGTCAGAGTACCGGGAAAAGCCAATAATGCGATTGATTTTTCGACTTCGGCAAATAATAAATCTATGGTAAATATTCCAAATCAGGATCATTTATTGTTTGATAAAAATTCGTTTACGGTTTCATTCTGGATGAAAGCAGCTCCGGCTTTATTACCAACTTCTTCCGCCACGAGTATTTATGTTTTGTGTAAAGGTTCGTTTACCAAAAATACCACAACGGGCGCAACCGGAAGAAGATATAACATCGAAATTAAAGGCGGTCTTTTGCGTTTTGCGATTGATGATGATAAAACCAAAAAAGAAGTCACAACAGCGGCAGCCAAATATTTTACAGATGATTGGGTAAACGTTGTGATTATGAGAGATGTTATTGCTCATAAAATGAGGATTTATACCAATGGTGTTTTTTCTGCCGAACTGGATGAAACCGCAGTTACCGGAATTTCTGAAGAAACCGATTTGATAATTGGAAATATTGGAGAGCTTGAACTTGCATCCGGAACTGCGCCTGCGCCTTATAAAGGACAATTTGACGAACTTCAGATTTTTAATTATCCTTTAAATGCGACCGAAGTATTAGAATTGTATAATCAGGATTTTTTAAGTACGGATAAATTTACTCAGAACAAGAATACTGCGATTGTGTATCCTAATCCTGTAAAAGACCAGATTTTTATCAATATTCCGAATTACGGATCGTCTTCTGCAACGGCAATTTTGAGTGATATGACGGGAAAAATTATTCTGAAGGAAAAAATTACTTCAGATGGAAATGGACTTTTTGCTTTGAATATTAGCAATAAAAAAATATCAGGAATGTATGTGTTAAATATTTCTTCTGAAGATTTAAATAAGAGTTTTAAAATTTTAGCTGAATAACTTTGAATTTCTAAATAAAAAAACCGTTACATTCATTTGTAACGGTTTTATATTTATAAGATTGATTTTAATTTTTAAAGACCAACAAAATCATCCGTTTTAGGAAAAATGCTTAAAGCTTGAATCGCAATTTCAGGTGTTGGAGAAGCCAGTTTACGCAATTTCGTATCCATCCAGGCACCATCTACAGTAATTACGGCACAAAGCGTGTCATCTTCTTTTCTAAATTCGTGAATGATAGACCAGCGCGAAGCATCGGCTTTCATTTTTGAAGTTTTGGTGTGAATGAATATTTTGTCTGAAAGTTTTAATTCTTTTCTAAAAACACATTCTTCTCTAAACAAAACAGGTCCAAAACCCTGCGTTTGCATCACTTTTAAAGTTAAGCCTAATTCTTCGAGAATTTCGATACGGTGTTGTGCGCCAAAATCGTAATAAGCACTATGTCTAACATGAAAATTAGGGTCAAGATCTGACCAGCGAAAAGATATTTGTTTGGTAAATGAAGCCATTTTTATTTATAATTTTTTGAAAATCGAAAGTACAAATAAAAAAGCAAAGGCAACTTTTTTGAAAAGTTAAATCCGCTGAGTGTAATATTTTTTAACACATAGAAACATAGTTTGTAGAAATGGATAAAGGCGTTTCACTTGCATCAACAAACATAGCTGATAGAGTTGATTAAATCGTTTTGAGCTTTGTCAAAGTTTTAAACTTTGACAAAGCTTGACATAATGTACTTAATATTAGTAATATTCAGTTTTAAAAGGAGCGAAATCCTGTAGTTTTGGCAATGGCCGAATCACGATTTTCCTTTTGGTATTTGTTTTCGGAAAATCGTCTTCGCCGTAAGGTTCTGTTGTTTTTATTCGGATTCCCGTTGAAAGATTAAAATCGATGTTGCCCATTGTTCCCTGCCCGTCAGAGTAAACTTCAGAGAAACCAATCAGTTCAAAATTTCCATTCTGATACCTGAATTTATGTTCAAAATTGCCCCGAATAAGTTCATTGTGAATGCTTAAAATTCCTTTTGTAATGGTGATTTCATAAAAGGAATTCCCGTTATAATATCCATTTTTTCCTTCGGGATATTGCGCGTCGATTGCTTTTACTGTAGAAATTACTTTTTTGAAATTCCCATTGATTTCGGCAAAATAAATTTCGAGTTTATAAGGCGCAGTTTCACTTACAGTATCTTGTAAAACCTGAACATAATCGGGTAAACCGTCTTTGTTTAAATCGCCTTTTACTTTTGTAATTTCTTTGGAAAAATTATTTTGGGCAGCTAACATTGCAGAAAAAAGAAAGACAAAAAGGAATAGAGATTTTGGCATTTTAATTATTTAATTTAGATTCTTCAATGGCTGAAATTGTGATATCATCTTCATTTAAAGCGTTTAGAAAATCGGATGCATCGAATACTTCGCCTATTGTTGTTACACCGGTTTTTTTCATTTTTCCGGATAGTATTCTATTTACCGTTTCGACAACCAAAGGCGCTGTTACGGCGTAAATATCTCGGCCTTGAGCCAAAATAGTTTTCTTATTATTGTCTTTTGTTGCGACAACTTCAACAGAAAAAAGCTGCGAGGATCTGTTTTTTTCGTCCGTAGGTTTAGGCTCTGGCGTGGTTTCGTTTCGAAGATCATCCAAAGAATTCTGACTTAGAAATGTATTGATTGATTTTACGTTTAAATGGCGCGAAATGGTAATAATTTCTGAAAGCGGTAACGCAACAGCTTCTTTAATTCCGATAGGATTTTTAAAATCCCATTTTATCGGTGAACCCGGTTGAAGTTCTTGTAATTGCTTGTCTTTTAAAGTTAGTCTTGTATAATGATTGCGGTCTCCGGTTAATCTGGTTCCTTTTGTTGGATGCCAGGAATCCAGGCCGATGTATACGTTTATCTCGTCAGTTTCATTCCACTCTTGAGTTATTGCGGTGCTTAATAAATCGGCTAATCCGCCGTAAAAAGCAACTGCAGGAATAACTAAAATTTCTTTTGATTTTGCCTGTTCAGAAAACTGTTCGAATACATCTAAAACTGCTTTTTGTTCGGCACTTAAATCAATGTAATGAATTCCTAAACGCAAAGCCGATTCTATAATAGGTTTTGCCGTATCCAGAAATGGACCGGCACAATTTATAATAATTTTTGCTCCTGAAAACGCTTCGTCTAATGATTTAGTATCGTGAATATCGGCTGCTTTTATTACGGAATCAAGATATTCTTTTTTTAATTCTGCTAACTTTTCCTGATCTCTGCCGGAAAGAATTAGTTTGTAACCTTGTCTTTTAAGCTCAGCTAAAATGAATTTTCCCGTGTGTCCGTAAGCGCCGTAAACTGCAATGCTATTTTCCATTTTAGAGAGATTTATTATTGTTAAGATTTATTTAGAATCAAATTTAAATAAAAAGCATTCTAGGAAAGTAATTTTTTTGAAGATTCCTTCTCTTCTTTAATCTTCAGCTTTTTTACAATCCACGGAAGTGTAAGTCCTTGTCCGATAAGAGTAAAAAGCACAACTGCAATGGAGATGAAAATAATAGTATTTCTTTCCGGAAAAGGGCTGCCGTCTTCAAGGAATTTTGGAAGTCCGATGGCGATGGCAAGAGATACAATACCGCGCATTCCTGACCAGCCAAGAATAATACTATTGTTGAAATCTAGAAGGGCATCTTCACTGACTTTTCTTTTTCGCCTTCCGTCATCATTTTTTTGAAATGCTTTTTGAAGGTTGATCTTTTGAAGAAATATTCTGACCATTCTAATTAATAAAGCGACAATAGTAATGATAAAAGCATAACCGATATAAGGTAAAAGCATGTCGTTATCAATATCTTTTAAAATGTATCTGAAATTAAGTCCGATTAGGATAAAGATTAAGCCATTTAATATAAAAATGATAATATCCCATAAACTTCGAGAACTGTTTTTTAAACTTTCAGGGAATATTTTTTTGCTAAAACGGGCAATTGCCAGTCCTAAAATTACTACTGCAATTACGCCGGAAACATGAAATTGTTCTGCCACTAAATAAGCTATAAATGGCATCAACAGCATAAGACTGATGGTAACGTTTACATTTTTATGGACTTTGCTTAATATAAAAGCAAGGATTTTTGCCATTATAAAACCAACAAGAAAACCCCCGCCTAATAAAAATACAAATTGCAGTGTTGCTTTCCAGATAATAAAGGTTGAGCCCAATACGGCAGCAACGGCAAAGCGGTAGGCAACAAGCGCTGAAGCATCGTTTATAAGACTTTCACCTTCCAGTATCGTAATCGTTTTATGAGATATTCCGAGTCCTTTGGTAATGCTTATAGCCGCTACGGCATCTGTCGCTGAAAGAATTGCGCCGAGTACAAATGCAAGAGGCCAGGTTATATTTGGAATCATATAATGAGCCACTACAGCAATCCAAAACGTGGTAAGGAAAACCAAAGTTATGGCCAGTGTACTGATGGTATTAATATTGGTTTTGAAATCTTTTGGAGAAATATTAAAAGACGCATCATATAATAAAGGAGGCAGAAATATCAGAAAGATAATTTCGGGATTGATTTGAATTTCTGTCATTGTGGGAATAAAACCAATTGCGATTCCAACAATTACCAGCAGAATTGGGTAAGGTAATTTTGCTTTATCAGCAAAAGCGGAAAGACCAATTACGATGGCGAGTATAAAAATAATGATGCTGTAGTTTTCCATTTGGATAATTTAGAAAAATGCTAATGTAAGTATTTCGGGTTTTATTTAAAAGTATGGAAAGTTATTATAATATCAGATTGCGATAATTTTCTAATGAAACCTAAATCCCTAGCCCTGATAGGAGCGGCATCCTTTTACGGCGGGGTTCGCCGTAAAAGATATAGCGGATAGCAGGAAACAGCTCCTGATAATGACACGTAAAGCGCTGATATGCCATAGTTGTCAGGTTTAAAAAATGTCATGTTGTCAGATGAATATTAGCATGCCAATATTAAAACTGACAATTTACTTTGGTTTTTTATATTGGCACAAAGATTGACTTAAGCCACCTGAGTTATAAAATGTATATCAAAATTAAATATATAAAAAATGGGTAAAATAATCGGAATTGACTTAGGTACGACGAACTCTTGTGTTTCTGTAATGGAAGGTAACGAAGCAGTTGTTATTCCTAACGCAGAAGGAAAAAGAACAACGCCATCTATCATCGCTTTTGTTGAAGGTGGAGAAATTAAAGTAGGTGATCCTGCAAAAAGACAAGCGGTAACGAATCCTACAAAAACGATTGCTTCTATTAAACGTTTTATGGGACACACTTTTGCTGAAACTCAGGAAGAGGCAAAAAGAGTTCCTTACAGTGTTGTAAAAGGTGACAACAATACGCCACGTGTGGATATTGACGGTCGTTTATACACTGCTCAGGAATTGTCAGCAATGACACTTCAAAAAATGAAAAAAACTGCTGAAGACTATTTAGGTCAAACTGTAACTGAAGCGGTTATTACTGTTCCTGCTTACTTTAACGATGCACAACGTCAAGCTACAAAAGAAGCTGGAGAAATTGCTGGTCTTAAAGTTATGCGTATCATCAATGAGCCAACTGCTGCTGCACTTGCTTACGGATTAGATAAAAAAGGAACTGAT